>Ga0160457_1000090_pt1 | contig 119522 bp, 115 predicted proteins | sample HID1972M_E6MG_FD_108242 | JGI IMG/M metagenome (GOLD analysis project Ga0160457, IMG submission 108242) | Enriched pill bug-associated microbial communities from UW Madison campus, WI, USA - HID1972M_E6 MG | ecosystem: Host-associated > Arthropoda: Insects > Digestive system > Unclassified ...
CGACGCGGCGAACTCCGCATACGAGAACGCCGGAACGAACCCCGCCTCCGGGTGCGCCGCCACCAGCTCATCCGTCTTGGACCGCGACCGGTTGAACACCGCCACCGTGTTCCCCTCCCGCGACGCGAGATTCCGCGCCAGATTCGACCCCATCACCGCGAGCCCGACCACTCCGATGTTCGCCTGAGCGTGTGATGTCAACTGCTGCTCCTTACGTGGGGGACCACCGGTCCCGGGGATTGCGGGATGAGGGGCACGACGACCCCGGTGAGGCCAGTGCACCACTGGGCCCAGGGCGCCAATGAACTCAGTGCATCAATGGGATCAAGGCACCAATGGGATCAAGGCACCATGAGGCCCAGCGTCGTCGGCAGCCACGTGGACAGCGCCGGGACGAACGCCACGACGAAGAGGCCGACGCACAGTGCCCAGAAGAACGGCCACAGGCGACTGATCACGGGTTCGATGCGCATGTTCCCGACGCGCGCCGCGACGAACAGGTTGTTGCCGATCGGCGGCGAGATGTTGCCGAGGCACATGTTGAAGACCATCATCGCGCCGAAGTGGATCGGGCTGACCCCGAGCGCGGTGACGACCGGGAGGAAGATCGGCGTGAAGATCAGGATCGCCGGCGTCGGGTCCATGACGGTACCCGCGATCAACAGGATCACCATGATGAGGATCAGGATGACGGCCACGTTGTCGGTGAAGCCGAGCAGCCCCGCGGTGACCATCTGGGGCAGGCGCGCGAACGCGAGCACCCATCCGAGAATGCCGGACACCCCGATCAGCAGCATGATGATGCCGGTGACCTTCGAGGCCTCGAGGATGATCTTCGGCAGCGCCTTCAGCGGCAGGGTCCGCTGGATCACGCCGAGCAGGAAGGAGTACAGCACGGCGATGACCGCGGATTCGGTCGCGGTGAAGATCCCGAGCAGGATGCCGCCGATCACGACGACGATCAGGAACAGGGCCGGCAACGCCCGCAGGAACACGAGGAACGCCTGCCCGAGGGTGGGCCGCGCGGCACTGGAGCGCAGCTCGGGATGCTTGCGGGCGTAGAGGGCGACCACCACGATGCAGATGATCGCCCACAGCAGGCCCGGCCCGATGCCCGCCATGAACAGCGCGGCGATCGAGGTGCCCGACACGAGCGAGTACACGATGAACGTGTTGCTCGGCGGGATGAGCATGCCGGCCGGAGACGATGCCGCGTTGACGGCGGCCGAGAACGCCGGGTCGTAGCCCTCCTTGCGCATCGGCGGCGACAGGACGGTGCCGACCGCGGCGGCCGAGGCGACGGATGCTCCCGACACCGAGGCGAACATCGTGTTGGCGACGACCGTCGTCTGAGCGAGGGATGCCGGGAGGCGGCCCGCGATCACCAGGGCGAGATCGATGAGTCTCGAGGCTATGCCTCCGGTGTTCATCAGGCCGCCCGCAAGGATGAAGAAGGGTATCGCGAGCAGTGCGAACGAGTTGCTCGCACCGAAGATGCGCTGCGCTCCCGTGAGAGCCGCCCCCTCCCAATCGAGCAGGATGAGGATGGCGATCGTGGAGGGCAGACCCATCGCGACGGCGACAGGCAGACCCATGGCGATGCCGATGGCGATGCCGCCGATCAGAACGATGGTGGCGATGATCGTGAGCGTGTCCATGTCAGATCGCCTCGGCGTCCTCGTCGAAATCGGGCGTGGGCTTCTCGACGCCGGCGAGGATGCCGATCAGATGCGCGAGGGAGTAGAAGAGGATGATCACTCCGGCGATGGGGAGCACGAGATACATCTGGCCGACGCTGAACGGCAGCGTCGAAAGATCCTGCCCCCAGGAGTTGGCCGACACCCTCAGCCCCCCGAAGATGAACACGAGCAGGATGAAGAACATCACGATGAGCTCGATGACCACCGCCATGATCCGCTGACCGCCGAGCGGCAGCTTCTCCACGAGGATCCCGACAGCGATGTGACCTCGCTCCGAGAACACATACGCGGCCGCGAACACCGCCAGGATGACGAACATGTAGCTGGCGGCTTCGGTCGTCCACGGGGCGGAGTTGTTCAGCACTTCCCGCGTGAACACCTGCCAGGTGACGATGACGACCAGTGCCGTGAACGCGACGATGCACAGCACGGCCAGAACGCGATCGATGAGGCGGCGGAGGATCGCGAGGACGCGCAGCGGCGTCGTCCATGCGCCCGCGTCGATCGGCGCGGTCGCGTCGCCGGCCGAGGGCTCGTCCTGTGACGACCCCTCGCCGGGGCCCGGTGGGTTCGTGCTCACTTGTGCCTCCGTCGGCCTGTCGTGCCCCTGCGGCGAGGATGCCGGTCGGTAAGACCTCGCGGCACCCTCGCCCCCGTGCGTGAAACCTACTCCGCGGTCGCGCGGATGGCGTCGAACAGCGTCTTCTGGGAATCGGTCGTGATGAACGTGTCGAGCAGCGGCGCGAGAGCGGCGGTGAATGCCGCAGTGTCGACCTCGGTGAACGTGGCGCCGCCTGCGGTGGCCTCGGCGATCGCCGCCGTCGTCTGCGTCTTCCACAGCTCGGTGTGCTGCTGCCATGCGGCGGTCCACCCGGCGTCGAAGGCCGCGCGGTCCTCGGCCGTCATCGCGGCCAGCGTGTCGGTGTTGATGATGAGGAAGTCGGCTCCGACCAGGTGACGCGTGTTGGAGAAGTACGGCGCGACCTCGAAGTGCTTCTGCGTGAAGTAGGAGATCTCGTTGTTCTCCGCGCCGTCGATGACACCGGACTGCAGGCCGGTGTAGACCTCGGCATAGGCCATCGGAGTCGGCGAGCCGCTGAGCGCCTCGATCATGCCGATGAAGACGGGGCTCTCCTGGACTCGGATCTTCTTGCCGGCCAGGTCGGCGGGCGTCCGGACGCTGCCGCCCTTCGTGTAGATGCTGCGCTCACCCTGGGTCAGGCCGCCGACGACCGTGATGCTGTTGCTGTCCTCGAGCGATGCGTACACATCGCCGACGACGGCACCGTCGCTGAGCACCGACATCTGGTGATCGATCGAGTCGAACACCGTCGGGAGGCTGAAGATCGTGAAGTCCTTCGACAGGTTCTCCAGCTGCGGGGCCGAGACGATCGCGAGGTCGATCACTCCGTCGCTGACCGACTGGAGGTACTCGTTCTGGTCGCCCAGCGTCGAGTTCGGGTAGACCTGGATGCCCCACCGACCGTCCGTCGCCTCGCTCAGTTGCTCGCCGAACGCTTCGAGTGCGATGAACGAGGGGTGATCCTCGGTCTGGTTGAGGGCGAGCTTCATCGTGCGCGGCTGTGCGTCGTTCGAGGCGCCGGGCGTGTTGCCGCCGCTGCCGCACGCAGCGAGCGTGAGCGCCGCGATCGCGGTGGTCGTAATGAGTGCGAGTCTGGTCGAGTTCCGCATGGGGTTCTCCTTCGAGCGCTGTGCAGGACTACCGGCGTCTTCGCCGTCGGTGAGCCGGGGACGGATACGGCAGTGCAGCCGTTCCGATGTCCATTCACGCACCGCGTGCCCGCGATGGCAACCAGTTGCCATGGGTTGCCGCGGACGCGCGACGCGACCCGTTCATCCCGCCGAACCGGCGTGGCCGGCCCATTCACAGCACGCCGTCACGAGCGGCCGTCTCGTCCGGCTGACCGCCGTTCGGCCAGTGGTTGAGGGGGTTCGCCGGACCCGTCGACGACCGCACGACCAGCTGCGCGGGAAGCAACGCGGTCTTCAGCGGCGCGCGCTGCGGCGGTCGCGGCGTCTGGGGTGCGCGCAGCTCATTGAGGAGGGTCTGGACGGCGACTTTGCCCAGCTGCCGCAGCGGCGCCGCCACCGTCGTCAGCTGCGGCGTGCAGAAGTCCGCGCCGAAGATGTTGTCGAATCCGACGACCGAGACGTCGTCTGGGATGCGGATGCCGAGACTGGCCAGTCCGCGCATCAGGCCGATCGCGAGCAGGTCGTTGTAGGCGATGACGGCGGTGCCCGGCGCGCCCGCGAGGGCGCCGGCCGCCGACAGCCCGCCCGCCTGTGTCGGCGGGAACGGGCCGAGACGGCGCGTGCGCAGGCCGAGCTCGTGCACCGCCTCGCGCAGGGCCTGCCAGCGCACGCCGTTCGCCCACGACGCATCCGGTCCGGCGATGTAGGTGATGGTCGTGTGGCCCAGCTCGGCGAGGTGCTCCACCGCACGGCGCATCCCCCGCGCGTTGTCTGTGGCCACACTGGCGATATCGCTCATGGAGCGGTTCAGGACGACCGTCGGCCGCTGCTTCGCGGCGACGCGGATGGACGAGTCGGACATGCGCGACGTGGCCAGCACGACACCCTCGACCATCGGCAGCGTGCGGTCCAACGCCCGGCGCTCGGCCTCGTCGGACTCCTGCACATCGGCCACGAGCAGGGTGTATCCCGCTTCGGTGGCGACGTCCTCCGCCCCGCGCAGGATCTCGAAGAAGAACGGATTGGTGACGTCGGCGACGATGATCGCCAGGAGCGAGGTCTTGCCGGTGGGAAGCGCGCGAGCGAGCGGATTCGTCCGGTAGCCCATCTCGGCGGCGACCTGGCGAATGCGCTCGGCGGTGTCGGCGTTCACGCGGCCCGGACGCGCGAACGCTCGCGAGACCGTGGAGGGCGCGACGCCGCACGCTGCGGCGACGTCGTAGATGGTCGGTCGCCCCGAGCCCTTCCTGGCCGCGGACCCGCCCGCGCCGGTCGGGTCCTTCGATTCGTCGGGGGACCGTTGCGTCATGCGGCGAATGCTAGGCCAGCGCCCCGCGCATGGCAACCGAAAGCCACCGACGCCGGGGCCGGGGAGATGGCAACACATGGCAACCTTTGCACGGTCGGGCATTCGCGCCATCCAATGAGGAGGAACCGAATCAGGCAGGGGCAATGGGATGAGTCAGGACGCGATGCTCACCGAGATCGAGATGGCGGCGTCGGAGTTGCGCCGGCTCGGCCTCGGCAGCGTGCGGGTGTGCGGGCGCGAAGGGGCTGCGTGGCTCCAGGCGTCCCGCGCGGACCTCGCCGCCATCACGTGCGATCCGCTGCGCGGCGCGGTCGTCCGCGCGGTCCTCGGCGCCGGCTTCGAGCGCGTCGCCCTCGACCTCGAAGGGTACTGACGTGCGCTCGGCACCGCTCCCCGACGGTCTCCGGCCGCATCGCCCCCTTCCCGCGGCCACAAATGGCAACCGGTTGACGCTCGCGTCGGCGCCCTCCCATGATGGGACGATGCCCGCCTCGCTCGAACTGGACGACGACCGCCTCCTGCCCGCCGACCCGCAGACGCGCGCCGTCGCTCGCGGTCTGTACGCCGGGGTCGCCGACCTTCCCATCCTGTCGCCGCACGGCCACGTCGATCCCCGGCTGCTGCTCGAGGATGAGCCCTTCCCCGATCCGGCCGAACTGCTCATCACCCGCGACCACTACGTCACCCGTCTGCTGCACGCGGGGGGCGTCGACCTCGCCGAGGTCGGGGCGGGCACGGCGGCCGACGCCGACCCGCGCACGATCTGGCGCCGCTTCGCCGAGAACTGGCACCTGTTCGCCGGCACGGCCTCGGGCTACTGGCTCGCCCACGAATTCGTCACGCTGTTCGGTCTCGACGTCGAGCCGGCCGCGGACACCGCTGACGCTCTCTACGACGCGATCGCGACGCGCCTGGCGGACCCCGCCTACCGGCCGCGCGCCCTGTTCGAACGCTTCGGCATCGAGGTGCTCGCGACGACGGACGACCCCCTCGACGACCTCGCCGCGCACGCCGCGCTCGCACAGGACACGTCGTTCCGGGGTCGCGTTCTGCCCACCTTCCGACCCGATGCCTACCTCGACCCCGCGGCATCCGACTTCACGGCGCGCGTCGAACGGCTCACGGCGGCGCACGGCACCTCCGTCGACGACTTCGCCGGCTACCTCGAGGCGCTCGAGGCCCGACGCGCCCACTTCGTCGCCCACGGCGCGGTGTCGGCCGACCACGGCGTACGCGACCCCTATACGGTCGATCTCAGCGAGGACGAGGCCGCGCGCCTGTACCGCCGCGCCGTCGCCGGCGAACTCGATCCGACCGGCGCCCGGGAGTTCCGCGGCAACATGCTGCTGCGGATGGCTGGGATGAGTGCCCGCGACGGCCTCGTCATGACGATCCACCCCGGGGTGCACCGCAACCACTCGACCGCGACGTTCGATCGGTTCGGCGCCGACACCGGCCACGACATCCCGCTCACCACGACCTACACCGAGAACCTGCGCCCCCTGCTGGAGCGCCACGGACTCGCGCCGGGACTGCACATCGTGCTGTTCACCGTCGACGAGACCGTGTACTCGCGCGAGGTCGCGCCGCTGGCCGGGTTCTATCCCAGCGTCTTCATCGGTGCGCCGTGGTGGTTCCTCGACGCCCCTGACGCGGTGCAGCGGTTCCGCGCCGCGGTCACCGAGACGGCCGGGTTCTACCGCGGCGCCGGGTTCATCGACGACACGCGCGCGTTCCTGTCCATCCCCGCGCGGCACGACATGGCGCGTCGCCTCGACGCCGGCTTCCTCGCCCGCCTCGTACGCGAGGGACGGATCCCACTGGCTCGCGCCGAGCGCATCGCCATCGATCTCGTCGACAGCATCCCCCGCAAGGCGTTCAAGCTGTGAGCACCGCCCTCGGCCGCCGCAATGCGGCCGCCCGCACGGGGCGCTCGTTCGACCCGGCCGGCGTGCGCGCCGTCCACCTGGGCCTCGGCGCCTTCCACCGCGCCCACCAGGCCTGGTACACCGACGTCGTCGATGCAGACAACGAGTGGGGCATCCGCGCGTTCACCGGTCGCAGCGCGCAGGCCGCCGACGACCTCCGCGCGCAGGACGGCCTCTACACCGTCATCCAGCGGTCGGCCACGCACGACAGTCACACGATCGTCGACGCGATCGTCGACGCCGTCGACGGCGCGCGGGTCGACGTCCTCGCCCGTTCGATCGCCGCGCCCGAGACGGCCCTCGTGACCCTCACCATCACCGAGGCCGGATACGCCGTCGACGCCGATCACCGGCCCGATCTGACGCAGGATGCCGTCGCCGCCGACGCCGCGTGGCTGCGCGCACGGCTTGGCTCGGCCGACCCGCTCGCCGACGGCGCTCCGCGCACGGCGCTGGCCAGGCTGCTCGTCGGGCTCGAGGCGCGCCGACGCGCCGATGCGGGTCCGATCGCGATCGTCTCCTGCGACAATCTGCCCGGCAACGGCGAACTCACCCGCTCGGCGCTGCTGGCGTTCGCGGAGTCCGCCGGCGCGAACGACACCCACGCCTTCCTCGCCGAGCACGTCAGCTTCGTCACGACCTCGATCGACCGCATCACCCCGCGAACCACCCCGGAGGACATCGCCGGGCTCGAGGCGGCGACGGGCTGGAGCGACCGCGCTCCCGTCGTCACCGAGCCGTTCCACGACTGGATCCTCAGCGGAGCGTTTCCCGCGGGCCGTCCCGCCTGGGAGCGAGCGGGCGCCCGATTCGTGGGCGACATCGGGCCGTTCGAACAGCGCAAGCTGCTGCTGCTCAACGGCGCCCACTCCCTGCTGGCGTACGCCGGGCTCGCCCGGGGTCACTCGACCGTGACGGCGGCGATGGCCGATCCGACGATCCGGAACTGGGTCGAGGAGCTCTGGGAGGAGGCTGCGCGTCTTCTTCCCGCCGCAGGCCTCGACCTCGACGCGTACCGCGCCGCACTGCGCGAGCGATTCGACAACGGCCGCATCCAGCACCTCCTCGCCCAGATCGGACAGGACGGCACCACGAAGCTGCGCGTGCGCACCGCTCCCGTGCTGCTCGCCGAACGCGCGGCGGGGCGCGACGGCGAGGCTTCGATCCGACTTCTGGGGGCGTGGGCCGCTCTGGCGGTGGCCGGGCGGCTTCCCGCCGATGGCGCCGACGCGAAGCTGCGCGCCGCCGTCGACGAGCGTGCGCCCATCCGCGCGCTCCTCCGCGTGATCGACGGGCGATTGGCCGAAGAAGCAGAAATCGTCACGGCGGTGTCGCGCGCGGCGGCGACGTTCGCCGCCTGATCTCCCGGCCGCAGAAGGAGTTCACCGCGATGGATGAGACGTTTCGGAAGCCGACGGCGCAGCCCGTGCTCGCAGCCCGCGCGAAGCCGCTCCTCACCGAGGGCACCCTCACGTTCAAGGATCTCAACGGGAACGGGAAGCTCGATCCCTACGAAGACTGGCGTCTGCCGGCCGCGGCGCGAGCGGCGGATCTGGTGTCGCAGATGACCCTCGCCGAGAAGGCGGGGCTCATGCTCATCGACACGATGAACGCGGCCGTCGACGAAGCCACCGGCGAACGCGGCGTCGTCCCTGCCGCCGGCATCGCGCTGCTTCAGGAGCAGCACATGCGACGGTTCATCTTCCGTTCCGTCGTCGGCGACGCTGCCAGCGCCGACGGCAGTCCCTCTCCCTCCGAGGCGGCGAAGTTCACGAACTCGGTCCAGGAGGTCTCCGAGGCCGGGCGTCTCGGCATCCCATCGCTGTTCGCGTCCAATGCGCGCAACCACATCGATCCCGATGTCCGTGTGGGGATCAACGAGGCCTCCGGGGCGATGACCGCATTCCCCAAAGAGGCCGGGCTGGCTGCGGCCGCGCTCGGCGCCGCCGCGAAGAGGGGTCTCACCGCGCTCGGCGACATGTCGGTCATCGAGGACTTCGCCGACGTCATGGGACGGGAGTGGGCGGCGATCGGCGTGCGCTCGATGTACGGCTACATGGCCGATCTGTGCACCGAGCCGCGGTGGAACCGGACCCATGAGACGTTCACCGAGAACGCGGATCTGTGCGCCGAGATCATCGGCACCCTCGTTCGCGCTCTGCAGGGCGTGCCGGACTCATCGGGCACGTCGCTCTCGCCGACGACCGCCGTCGCGCTCACGCTGAAGCACTTCCCGGGCGGCGGGCCGCAAGAGCTCGGACTCGACCCCCACTACTCGTTCGGCAAGACGCAGGTCTATCCCGGCGGTGCGTTCGGCGAGCACCTCAAGCCGTTCCAGGCCGCGATCGACGCCGGGGTCGCGGCGATCATGCCCTACTACGGCATGCCGATCGGTCTCGAGCACGACGGCATCCGATACGACCCGGTCGGGATGGCGTTCTCGTCGCAGATCGTCACCGACCTGCTGCGCGGCCGCCTCGGCTTCCGCGGCTACGTCAACTCCGACACCGGCATCGTCACCGACCGCGCCTGGGGGCTCGAAGCGGCGACGGTCTCGGAGCGCGTCGCCGCCGCGATCAACAGCGGCACCGACATCCTGTCCGGCTTCAGCGACGCCCGCGTCGTCACCGATCTCGTGGAGGCGGGGTTGGTCAGCGAAGAACGCGTGACGCGTGCGGCAGAGCGCCTGCTGACGCCGATGTTCCAGCTCGGCCTGTTCGAGAACCCCTACGTCGACCCAGACGCCGCCGACCGGATCGTCGGAAGCGCGCGCAACGCGCAGACCGCACGGGAGATCCAGCGCCAGTCGCTCGTGCTGCTGCAGAACCACCGGCACCCCGACGGCACGACCGCTCTGCCGCTGAAGCCACGATCGCGTGTGTACCTGCTGGGCGAGTTCGACGCCGACGTCGTCGCCGGCTACGGGTTCGACGTCGTCGACGGGAACCTGTGCGACGCCGACGGCAGCCGGCCCAGCGCCGAGGGCAGCGACTACGTCATCGTCTCGATGACGGCGAAGACGGTCGCCACCTCGACGTACGACAGTCGTGTCGCCGCCGAGGAGGCACCGATCAACCCGATCGTCGCGGACGGCATCGCGGGACTGGACGGGAGCAGCCGGTTCGGCGCGACCGACGCCGGCGTCGCGTTCGGGGCGGACACCTGCACCGACAACGGCCTCCGCTTCGGCGGCTCACTGCCCTGGGAGGCCTCGCTCCTCGACTTCACCGGGATGTCCGGATCGCAGTCGTGGCAGGTGACGCCGCCGCTGGACCAGATCCAGCAGGCGATGACAGAGGTGGGCGATGCGCGCCGAGTGATCCTGCACGTGTACTTCCGTCAGCCGTTCGTGCTCGACGAGGCCAGCGGGCTGCGGGATGCCGGTGCGATCATCGCAGGCTTCGGCATCGAAGAGGCGGCGCTCATGGACGTCCTCTCCGGAAGGTTCGCCCCCCAGGGGCGCATGCCGTTCGCGCTCGCGGGAACCCGTACCGCCGTGGAGGAGCAGTTCAGCGATCTCCCCGGATACGACGAGACCGCCGACGGCGCGCTCTTCCCGTTCGGCCACGGGCTCGGCTACGACGTGCCGCCGAGCTAGCTCTCGCACCGCGTGCGTCGTCGCCGAGCCGCGGCACGACGCTCCTCGCAACATATGGCAACCGCTTGCCGCCTCGTTTCGGGGCATGCTCTACTGAATCTGCTGTCCCGCGTCGCAGAGGCGCACCGTCCGATCGGAGGAACCATGCGGATCGACAAAGCCGAAGTCATCGTGACCAGTCCCGACCGCAACTTCGTCACGCTCAAGCTGACGACCGACGAGGGCCACACCGGTCTCGGTGACGCCACGCTCAACGGCCGCGAGCTCGCCGTCGTCGCCTACCTCAACGAGCACGTCGTGCCTTTGCTGATCGGCGCGGACGCCTCACGCATCGAGGACACGTGGCAGTTCCTCTACCGGGGCGCATACTGGCGCCGCGGCCCCGTGACCATGGCCGCGATCGCCGCGGTCGACATGGCGCTGTGGGACATCAAGGGCAAGGCCGCGGGAATGCCCGTGTACCAGCTCCTCGGCGGTGCCAGTCGCAACGGCCTGATGGCCTATGGACATGCGTCCGGCAAGGAGCTGCCTGAGCTGTTCGACTCGATCCGCGCACACCAGGAGCAGGGCTACAAGGCCATCCGGGTGCAGACCGGCGTGCCGACGCTCAAGGCCATCTACGGCATCGCCGCCCAGGGCGCCGACGTCGGCGACGCGACGGTCCGGTACGACCATGAGCCGGCCCGCCGCGGCGCCAAGCCGGTCGAGGAGGACTGGGACACCCGGGCCTACCTCACGCACCTCCCCGGGGTGTTCGAGGCGGTCCGCAACGAGTTCGGCCCCGACATCCCGCTGCTGCACGACGGCCACCACCGCATGACGCCGATCCAGGCCGCCAAGCTCGGCAAGGCTCTCGAGCCGTACGACCTGTTCTGGCTCGAGGACTGCACCCCCGCCGAGAACCAGGAGGCGCTGCGCCTGGTCCGCCAGCACACCACGACGCCACTGGCCATCGGCGAGATCTTCAACACCGTCTGGGACTTCAAGGACATCATCCGCGACCAGCTCATCGACTACGTCCGTGGCGCCGTCACGCACATGGGCGGGATCTCGCCGCTGAAGAAGACGCTCGACTACGCGGCGCTGTATCAGATCAAGTCGGGCATGCACGGGCCGACCGACATCTCGCCGGTCGGCATGGCCGCCGCGATGCACCTCGGCCTGGCGATCCACAACTTCGGCATCCAGGAGTACATGAAGCACGGCCAGCGGACCGACCAGGTCTTCGAGCAGTCCTTCACCTGGACCGACGGCTACCTGCATCCCGGAGACAAGCCGGGCCTGGGCGTCGAGCTCAACGTCGACGAGGCGGGCAAGTACCCGTACGAGCAGGCGTACCTGCCGTACAACCGCCTGCTCGACGGCACCGTCCACGACTGGTGATGAGTGCGCGGGCAGCGGCACCGCCCGTCGTCGTGATGGGCGTGTCGGCGGCGGGCAAGTCGAGCGTGGCCGAGTGCCTCGCCGATCTCCTCGGCGTGCCGTGGCGTGACGCCGACGAGCTGCACCCGGATGCGAACGTCGCCAAGATGTCGCGGGGGGAGCCGCTGACCGACGAGGACCGGGCGCCCTGGCTCGACGCGGTCGGCGGCGTCCTCTCCGCCGGGTCGGCGTCCGGAGGGATCGTGGTCGCCTGCTCCGCGCTGCGCCGCGTCTACCGCGACCGTCTGCGCGGCCACGCGGCCGATGCCGTGTTCATCCACCTCGACGGCTCGCCGGAGCTGCTGGCCGAGCGGGCGGGCGCGCGGCGAGACCACTTCATGCCGCCCTCGCTGCTGGCCTCTCAGCTGGCCCTGCTCGAGGCACTCTCCCCCGACGAGACCGGCGTCGCGATCGACGTCGCGCCCCCGGTCGGGGAGATCGCCGCGGCCGCCGCCGCATGGGTGAGGGCATTGCCGGCCTGACGAGGCGACGCGGTCATTCGATCCGGTGCTCGTGGATGCCGCTGGTCAGCGTCGCCCCGTTCAGCTCGAGGTAGAGCTGACGCTCGGTGATCGAGAGCGTGACGTCGTTGCGCCGCGCGAGCGCGGTCACCGCCGCGTCGACGAAGCCGGGATCGAAGCTGTGCAGGACGATCCGCTCCGCCCGATGAATGCGCTTGCCCGCCCACGGCGCGAGCACCTTGGCCGGGTCGCGATGCGTGTACACGACCGTGCGCTCGGCGCTCTTGCTCCCGTGGTGCAGCCGATCCGCGTCCGGCGCGCCGACCTCGATCCACGCGGTCAGGCGACCTGTGAGGTCGCGCACGAGCACCGCCGGCTCGTCGGTCGACGAGATGCCTTCGCTGAAGGCGATCCCCTCTTCGTACTCGAGGCAGTAGGCGAGGACGCGCGTGAGCATGTACGCATCGGTCTCGGACGGATGCCGGGCCACGCGCAGCGCGAGCTCGTCGTAGACCCCGCGATCGACGTCCGCCAGTTGCACCGTGAACGTGTGGATGGTCGCGCCGATAGCCATAACCGCCGAGCCTACGCGCTCACGCGACGGGTCGCCGTCCGCGGGCGAGGCGCCGCGCGGCCTCCGGCGCACGTTCAGCAGGCGCTTCGCGCGGGTCTCGGCGCCCCCGACTGTGCCCAAGCGCCTGCCCAACGTCGAGCCCGGCACGCGCAACGCGAGCCAAGAGTTCAGCGGGCGCTTCGCGCGAGTCTCAGCGCCCCCGACTGTGCCCAAGCGCCTGCCCAACGTCAGGCCCGGCACGCGCAGCGCGAGCCAGGATTTCAGCAGGCGCTTCGCGCGGGTCTCGACGCCCAGGACTGTGCCCAAGCGCCTGCCCAACTCGCCGGGCCCGCGCGCGCAGCGCGAGCCAGGAGTTCAGCAGGCGCTTCGCGCGGGTCTCAGCGCCCCCGACTGTGCACAAGCGCCTGCCCAACCCCTCGGGCCGGTCGCGCGGCGCGAGCCAGGATTTCAGCAGGCGCTTCGTGCGGGTATCGGCGCCGAGGACTGTGCCCAAGCGCCTGCCCAACGTCGAGCCCGGCACGCGCGGCGCGAGCCAGGATTTCAGCAGGCGCTTCGCGCGAGTCTCAGCGCCCAGGACTATGCCCAAGCGCCTGCCCAACTCGCCGGGCCCGGCACGCGCAGCGCGAGCCAAGAGTTCAGCAGGCGCTTCGCGCGAGTCTCGGCACCCAGGACTGTGCACAAGCGCCTGCCCAACCCCTCGGGCGAGCCGCCGGCGCCGTTCCGCCGGTCAGTCCCCCGGTCGTCGGCGCGGGCGCGGCGGGGGTGGCGGGGGCACTTCCTTCGCTGCCACGATGTCGGCGACCGCGATCCGTTCGACGCCGCGCTTGCCGTCGACGACGATGGTCCCGGCATCCGCGCTGAGCAACTCGCCGAGCGCATCCGTCGCCTGTCCGGTGGGGAGCAGGTAACGCACGACGACGCGTCGCCCCGGTGCGGGGATCCGGATGAGTCCGCCCCGCTCCGCCGCCTCGCCGGAGCTCACCATGAGCCCGGCGCGTAGTCCTTGAGGAACACCCCGAACAGATCCTCACCCGCCTCGCCCCGCACGATCGGGTCGTAGACGCGGGCGGCGCCGTCGACGAGGTCGAGCGGCGCGTGGAACCCCTCCTCCGCCAGGCGCACCTTCGTCGGGTGCGGGCGCTCGTCGGTGATCCAGCCGGTGTCGACGCTGGTCATCAGGATGCCGTCGGTCTCGAACATCTCGCGCGCACTGGTGCGCGTGAGCATGTTGACGGCGGCCTTGGCCATGTTCGTGTGCGGGTGGCCGGGGCCCTTGTACCCGCGGCCGAACACGCCTTCCATGGCGCTGACGTTGACGACGTAGGTCCGCTTCGCGGGGCTGGCGGCGAGGGAGGGCCGCAGCTTCGAGACGAGCAGGAACGGAGCCGTCGTGTTCGCCAACTGCACCTCCAGCATCTCGAGCGGATCCACCTCCTCGACGCGCTGCGTCCACGAGTTGACGTGGTCGGTGTCGGGGATGAGCCCGCCGGCGTCGATCGCGGTGCCGGCGGCGAGCCGCTCGAGCGAGCTGGAGCCGGCGGCCATCGCCTGCTCGGTCAGTTCGTCGGCGCGGGAGGCGGCCGCGGCGAGGATCGGGTGGGCGCTCACCGAACGCTCCAGTGCCTGCGGGTGCTGGTCATTCGTGTGCCCGAAGGTGACCAGTTCGGGCAGCGGTCCGCTCGGCAGCGGAGCAAGCTCGGCGTCCACGAGCGGCTGATACGCGCCCGGCGACCGCCGCACGGTCTGGGTGGCGTTGTTGATGAGGATGTCGAGGGTCCCCGCCGCGGCGACATCCTCGGCGAGCCCGATGACCTGGGCCGGGTCGCGCAGGTCGATGCCGACGACCTTGAGCCGGTCGATCCACTCGGGCGCGTCCGGAAGGCTGCTGAACCGCCGCACGGCGTCGCGCGGGAACCGCGTCGTGATGGTCGTGTGGGCGCCGTCGCGGAGCAGCCGCAGCGCGATGTACATGCCGATCTTCGCTCGCCCGCCGGTGAGCAGGGCGCGCTTGCCGGTCAGGTCGGTGCGCGCGTCGCGCTTGGCGTGGCTCATCGCCGCGCACGCCGGGCACAGCTGGTGGTAGAAGGCGTCGACAAGCGTGTACGGCTGCTTGCAGATGTAGCAGCCACGCGCCTTGATCAGCGTGCCGGCCGTGGGCGCGGTGGTCGCCGTGCTGATCGGGATGCCGCGCGTCTCGTCGTCGATCCGGTCCGGGGCGCCGGTGGCCGTGGCCGCGACCACGGCCCTGTCGGCCTCGGCGATCGCGTCGCGGATCTCGCGCCGGCGCACCTTCTTGGCCGCCTTGAACAGATGCGAGGTCGCCTTGCGCAGGGTGATGAAGTCGGGGTGCGCCTGGTCGATGCCGGCGACCTCCCGGAGCACCTTCAGGGCGATCGCGAGTTCCGCGGGGTCGACACCGCTGGATTCGATGCCGCCGCGGTCGATATCGCTGTTCTGGATATCGCTGTTCTGGATGTCGCTGGGCGGCGTGGCGGAAGCGGCGGACGTCTCGGGAGGCACACACGATTCTACGTCGAGAGGCATGGGCGGAACCTGTTACCGTGCGACGGTGACCTCCCCGACTGCAGATCAGACCGCGCCGCGCCGGATCCATGTCTCGGCGGCCGTCATCGTGGACGATGAGGGCCGGCTGCTCCTGGTGCGCAAGGCCGGCACGACCGCGTTCATGCAGCCGGGCGGCAAGCCCGAACCGGGAGAGACGGCCGACGAGACGCTCAGCCGGGAGCTCGCCGAGGAACTCGGCGTCGAGATCGACCCCGATCAGCTGCGCGGACTCGGCCGGTTCACGGCCGCCGCCGCGAACGAGCCGGGCTTCGTGGTCGTCGCCGACGTGTTCGCCGCGGACCTGGGATCCCAGCATCCCGTCGTGGGGGCGGAGATCGCCGAGCTGCGGTGGGTCACGCGCGCTGACGCCGACCGACTCGAGATCGCACCGCTGGCCCGCGAGCACTTCCTCCCCGCCTGAACGCCGACCGCACTCCGGAACTCAGCGCTCACCGCGGTGGCGCGGAGCATGGTCGAAGATGAGGCTCGTGTTCGTGGCGGCGACCTCCTCGCGCAGGCTGAGCGTGTCCGACACGAGTTCGCGCAGCGCGACCGAGTCGCGCACCGCGATGTGCAGGAGGAAGTCCCGGTCGCCGGCGACGAAGTAGACATGCCGCGTCGCCGGCAGCTTCTCGAGGTACGCCTGGGTGGGATCCCGCCCGGTCACCCCCGACGGCCTCCCCCTCGTGGGCGCCACCCGCGCGCCGGGCGTGTACGTCGCCGGCGGACACGGCATGTGGGGCATCGTGCTGGAACCGGCCACCGGCAAGCTGCTCGCCGAGCAGATCGTTACGGGCAGGACGGATGCCGCGATCGCGGCGTTCGACCCGCTCCGGTAGGGGCGGTGCTCGAGCCGGATCGCGATCGGACCTCGGCGCTCAGGCCGTGACGAGCACGGCGGCGACGTCCTCGAGCGCGGTCGGCACGAGCCGGTAGTACGCCCACGTGCCACGTTTGGAGCGCGTGAGGAATCCCGCCTCGGTGAGCACCTTGAGATGGTGCGAGACGGTGGGCTGCGATAGACCGACGGGCTCGATCAGGTCGCAGACGCACGCCTCCTGATCCGCGCTGGCGGCGACGATCGACAGCAGGCGCAGCCGAGCCGGATCGGCGAGCGCCTTCAGCGTGACAGCGAGCTTCTCGGCGTCTTCCTGTCCGAGCGGCTCCCGCACCAGCGGCGCGCAGCACGTCACGGGGGCGCTGACATCCGTGACTTCACGCATCGCGACCATACATCGAGGGTATTCGATATTGACAGATTTCGATAGATGCGCGCATACTGAGCATCGACGCTGATCGATATCCTGGAGGTTCCCGTGGTGACTGTGCTCGATCTGACCCCCCGGGTGGTCGTTCACGACCGGTTGACGACGTTGCCCGTGGTGATCATCGGGGCGGGCCCGGTCGGACTGGCCGCCGCGGCGAACCTCGTCGAACGGGGCATCGACTTCGTGATCCTCGAGGCCGGCGACCGCGTCGCCTCTGCGGTCCGTCGGTGGGGACACACCCGGTTGTTCTCGCCGTGGCAGCACCTGATCGATCCGGCATCCCGTCGTCTGCTCGAGACGAGCGGCTGGATGCCGCCGGCAGATGAGACACGGGCACCCACCGGCGGGCAACTCGTCGACGACTACCTCGCGCCGCTGACCGACCTGGATCCGATCGGCGCGCGCATCCGGTTCGGAGCGCGGGTCATCGCGGTCACGCGCGAGGGCATGGACCGCACTCGCACACAGGGGCGGGAGGAAGCGCCGTTCCTGGTGCGAGTGCAGCGGCCCGATGGCACCTGCGACGAGCTGACCGGACGCGCCATCATCGACGCGTCCGGCACGTACACGACGCCGAATCCGCTCGCCTCATCGGGGCTGGATCCGCTCGGCGCCGTCGATGCAGCCGATCTCGTCGTGCATGCCCTGCCCGATGTGCTGGGCAGCGAACGGGCACGGTTCGCAGGCCGGCACACGACCGTCGTCGGCGCCGGGCACTCGGCGGCCAGCACGCTCATCGCGCTCGCGCAGCTGGAGTCCGAGGAGCCGGGTACGCGGGTGAGCTGGCTCATCCGCCGTCGCTCCGCGGTTCGGGTGTCCGCGTCGCCGGATGACGAGCTCGCCGACCGAGCACGCCTGGGCTCCCGCGTCGACCGGCTCGTCTCTGCCGGACGCGTGCGGATGATCGACTCGTTCGAGATCGCCGAGCTCGCGCCGCACCGCACGGGACTGCGTCTGCGCGGCACACGGCACGGCGAACCCGCCACGCACGACACCGACCTGGTGGTGCGCGCGACCGGCTTCCGCCCCGACCTGGCCATGCTGCGCGAGATCCGGCTCGACCTGGACGAGATCGTGGAGGCCCCGAGGAGGCTGGCTCCGCTGATCGACCCGAATGTGCACTCCTGCGGCACGGTCGCGCCGCACGGATTCGGCGAGCTGCGGCATCCGGAATCGGGTTTCTTCATCGTCGGTATGAAGTCCTACGGCCGCGCACCGACCTTCCTGCTTGCGACGGGCTACGAGCAGGTGCGCTCCGTGGCCGCCTGGCTCGGCGGGGACATGCTGGCCGCCACGGCGACGCAGCTCACGCTGCCGGCGACCGGTGTCTGTTCGACGGATGTCAGCGGCGGTTCCTGCTGCGCGTGACGACTCGAGCGCGGCCGCCCCGATGAGAGAGTGAGATCCCATGGCCACCCCCACCGTCCTGTTCGTCTGCGTCCACAACGCCGGCCGGTCCCAGATGGCCGCCGGCTATCTGCGGGCACTGGCCGGCGATCGGGTCGAGGTCCTCTCCGCCGGGTCGGAGCCGAAGGACCGGATCAACCCGGTCGCCGTCGCGGCGATGGCCGAGGAGGGCATCGACATCGCCGAGTACCGTCCGAAGGTGCTCACGACGGATGCGGTGGCGCAGGCCGATGCCGTCATCACGATGGGCTGCGGCGACGCATGTCCGATCTTCCCGGGCAAGCGCTACGAGGACTGGCAGCTCGATGACCCCGCCGGGCAGGGAATCGAGGCCGTCCGCGTCATCCGGGATCAGATCCGCCGGCGCGTCAAGGCCCTCATCGGCGAGTTGCTCCGATCACCTCAACGGTGATCCTCCTCTCGGCCGATCGGATCAGATCAGTCCGGTCTCACGCGCCACGGCGACCGCCTTCGCGCGTGATTCGACCGCGAGCTTGCTGAACAGGTGCACGAGATGGGTCTTCACCGTGGCCTCGCTCACGAAGAGCGTGCGTGCGATCTCTCGGTTCGACGCGCCTTCGCCGAGAAGCCGGAGCACGTCGACTTCGCGCTGCGTGAGCCGCAGGCTCGGTCTGCGCATGCCCTCGACCACCCGCTGGGCCATCTCGGGGGCCAGCACCATCCGACCGGATGCCGCATCCTGCAGCGCTGCCACGATGGTGCCGGATGACACATCCTTGAGCAGATAGCCGGCGGCGCCTGCTTCGATCGCCCGGATGATCTCGACGTCCCGATCGAACGTGGTCAGGATGATCACGGCGGGCGCGGGATCCTGAGCGCGCAGCGCCGCCGTGGTGGCGACCCCGTCGATCCCCGGGCCGAGCCGCAGGTCACACAGCACGACGTCGGGGTGCAGGTGCGCGGACAGAGTGATCGCCTCCTCTCCCGACGCCGCCTCGGCGACGACCTCGACGTCATCGAGGCGCTCGAACAACGCGCGCAGCCCCGTGCGCACGACGGGATGATCGTCGACCAAGATCACGGTGATCGACATCTCTACGCCTCCCTCCCACCGGCGAGCGGGACGTACGCCGACAGCGCGGTTCCCTCTCCGTTCACGCTCTCCACGACGAGACCGCCTCCGAGTTCACGCAGCCGCGCGCGCATCGAGTGCAGCCCGTACCCGTCGAGGACGGCTCCGCCCCCGCTGCTGTCCCACGCGGTCGCGTCGAAACCGCGTCCGTCGTCGACGATGTCCATGCGCACCGTGTCATCGGCATCGACGAGGTTGACCACGACGCGGGTCGCATCCGCGTGCCGCCGCACGTTGGCGAGCGCCGACTGCGCCGTGCGCAGCAGCGCCACCTCGACGGTCGTCGCAAGAGCGGGGATGTCGTCGTCGACGTGCAGTTCGGCGACCACCCCGGTCTCCGCCGCCAGCCGATCGAGCATGCGCCGCAGTGCACCCGCGAGGGCGCGTTCCTCGAGGTCGGAGGGTGCGAGCGCAGCGACGATGCGGCGCACGTCGACGAGGCCGTCCTTGGCGATCGCGTCGATCTGGGCGAGCACCCGCGCGGCTTCCGGATCCGGCTCGCGTTCGATCGCGACGTGGGCGAGCAGTGAGATGGAGGACAGTCCCTGCGCGATCGTGTCGTGGATGTCCCGCGACAGGCGCGTCCGCTCGGCCATCGCGCCGGACTCGCGCTGCGTGCGGCCGAGCTCCTCGTGCAGGTCGGCCATCTCGGTCTGCGCCTGAACGAGCGAGGCGACCAGACGCTGACGCTCTCTCGCGTCCCGGACCAGTTCGACGTAGCCGCGTGAGATGCCCAGAGCGAAGACACCACCCACCAGGGGGCCGATGACGTTCGCGTACGCGGTCGTACCGGTGTGCAGGATCGGTGCGACCGCGACGACGGCGAACACGAGGGCCGAGAACAGCACGGCGTACCGCCAGTGCAGGACGTAGCCCGCGAGCAGCCAGAGCGAGAAGGCCAGCCAGATGAACTCCGCCGAGATGGCCACCGTGCCCGCCCAGATGAGGGACAGCCCGAGGAGCCATATTCCGCCGAGCCGCCTGTCCCGGGTGCGCCCGGCGAGGGCGACCCCGCCCGCGTACCAGCCGCTGAAGATCAGACAGGCGGCGAGCGCGAGCGCGACCGGCTCCCCATCGGCGATCGCCCGCCATCCGCCGATCACCACGAGCACGCCGGCGATGAAGTGCTGGCCCACGCGCATCGAGTCGACCGTCGCGCTCAACGCCCGCGTGCGCCGTCCGGGCGCCGTCTCATCCGACGGGCGCGGGCCGATCGGCGTCGGTGATGGCATGACTCGATTCTCCCTCCCGCGCCACGATCGTGGTCCTCTTCGTCTGCGGGGGGCGCCCCGGCCACCAGATCCTGTCGCCGACCAGGCTGAAGACGGCCGGGACGATGATCGTGCGCACCACGAGGGTATCGACGATCACGCCGAGACCGACGATGAGGCCGAGCTGACCGAGCGTGACGAGCGGGAGCACACCGAGGGCGGCGAACACTCCGGCGAGCACGATGCCCGCGCTCGTGATGACCGCACCGGTGCCGGCGACCGCGCGGACCATGCCCTGCCGAGTGCCGTGCGCGACTGCCTCGGTCTTGGCTCGGTGCACGAGGAAGATCGTGTAGTCGATGCCGAGGGCGACCAGGAACAGGAAGGCGAGGAGCGGCACCTGAAGGTCGAGGGCGGTCTGACCGAACAGCATCCGGCTGAGCCAGGCGCCCGCACCGATCGCCGCGACGGCGCTGGCGACGTTCACCATGAGCAGCAGCACCGGCGCCACGAGCGAGCGCAGCAGTATCAGGAGCACGATGAAGCTGACGGCGAGGACGAGCGGCGCGATCACGAGCATGTCGCGCAGATGCCCCGCTCTGGCATCGAGCTCGGTCGCGCCCGCGCCGCCGACCAGGGCCTCGGCCCCGGTCACGTCATGGGCGGTCGTCCGCACCTGAGAGATGAGGTCGAGGCTCTCCTGCGTGCCCGGCGCAGGCGCACCCGTGACGCTGAGTCTGCTCAGCGCACCGTCTGCGGATTCGCCGGCCGGCACGACGCGGACCACGCCGGGGAGCGCATCGACCGCGCGGGCGACCCGTTCGGCCTCGGCAGAGTTCGTCACGATGATCATCGGCTGAGCCTCGCCGGCGGGGAAGTGCTCCGAGAGGGTCTCGAGGCCCGCGGCCGACGGTGAGGCGACACGGAACTTCTCGATCTGGCTGAGGCCGACCGATGTCCCGAACAGGCCGAGCGCCATGACGGCGAGCAGGGCGACCCCGGCGACGACCGGCAACACCGGGCGGCGCACGACCCGCACCGCCAGCGCCCTCCAGACGCGACCTTGCGAGCGCGGCGCGCCCGGGCGCGGCACGAAAGGCCAGAACACGCGCCGTCCGCACAGCGCGAGGACCGGCGGCAGTGCGAACAGCACGGCGGCGAGGGCGAGAAGCAGACCCACCGCAGATGCCACCCCGAGACCGCGAGTCCCCGGGATGACGGCGAGCGCGAGCGTCGCGAGCGCCACCACCACGGTCAGATTCGAGGCGATGATCGCCGGGGCGGTCGCCTTCCATGCCGCCACGAGTGCTGCGCGATGGTCCTCCCTCGTGAGCAGCTCCTCCCGGTATCGCGAGATCAACAGCAGCGCGTAGTTGGTCCCCGCGCCGAAGACGAGGACGCTGATGATGCCCGCGTCGAACTGCAGTTCCAGAGCCGAACCCACCGCCGACGTCACCGCCCCGGCGACCCGGTCGGTGAGCGCGACGACGACGAGCGGGATGAGCCAGAGGATCGGAGACCGGTACGTGAAGATCAGCAGCACCGCGACGATCGCGATCGTCACCGCGAGCAGCGTGATGTCGGCGCCGTCGAAGGCGGCGGTGACATCCGCGCCGAATGCGGGCCCACCCGTCACCTGCAGCGCGACGCCGTCGATCGGGTGGTCAGCCAGTTCCGCGCGCAACGACGCGATGCGTTCGGAGTTGTCCGCGTTGTCGTCGCCCGTCGTGATGGGCGCCCGGATCACCGCCGCCAGGCCGTCATCGCTGGCGACCGGCGACGACGCTGCCCTGCCTGTCTCGTCGTCGATGATCCGCACGATCGCGTCGAGCGCAGCGAGGTCGGTGCTCGTGAGAGCAGCGCCGTCGTCGCGGGTGGCCACCACGAGCACCGACTGCTGGTCGCTGCCGGGAAACTCCTCGAGCAGGTCGTCGACCAGCGCAGACTCGGATGCCGGTGGCGCGGCGCCGTTGCCCACAGGGGCATCCGCCCCTCGGAACAGACCGAACAGCCCGATGAAGGCGAGGAGCACGATGATGAGCGACACCCACGCGCCACGACGGGACGTGAGGCGGTCAGGCAGCGAGGAACGGGAGCGGAGTTCTGGCATGACAGCAGTCCATCAGCGCCCGGTGTGCGCGACATCGCGCCGCCGGTTGACATTCCCCTCAACCGTTCGATGGACACTGGCGAGATCGGCGATGTCGTCCAGCACATCACCGCTTCACTGCCGCGGGCTGCGTGACGCCGGGGGCGAGCGTCACACGCCGACGCGAGCAAGCGCGTCCTAAGGCGTGGTCAGTTCTGCTGCGAGTCCCGGGTCGTGGAGGGCGACTTCGTCGGCAAGCGCCGTGACCAGAGCTGTGTGCCGTCCAAGTGGTGAGCGGCACCGTGCTGGTGGTAGAGCTGTGCCGTCCACCGACTCGCCACTTCGGCAGGGTCGGCATCACGTCGGACTTGCAGCACCAGATCGATGTCGGACCAGGCATCCTCGCGTCCGGTCGCCGCCGAGCCCACGAGTGCTGCGCCCACGACATCGTCGTCTGCGTGAGCCGACTCGACCAGCACCTTGCGCACCTGCTCGCGCTCGGCCGGTGTGAACATGCCGACTACCGTACTGCGATCCGCGATGCCATCGACCCGGCGACACTTCACGCGTTCACGGACCGCCGTTCTCAGATCGTGTCCGGCATCGTGCAGGTCGTGAGGAACTCGATCAGCGTGCTCCCGTCGTCGGTGCGGAACAACTCGTCGAGCGCGACGTTGAACTCCTCCTGTCGCGCGTACGGGATGTTCACTGGCTCGAATCCTGATTGGATCAGCGCGCCGGTCATCATCCGCTGTATCGTCGTGCGGGCAAGACCCGAAGCGCGCGCGGTAGCGCTCGGAGTGCTTCCGAGTTCAGCGAGCAGCATGGGGATGTCCATGTCCGGCTCTAGCATCCATGCGGCCACGCCGTGCAAGGGGTGGTGGCCACCCGCGGAAGACGGTGGGAGCCTTAGCGGCTGTGGGCGAGGGTAGACGCTTCATCAAGGACGGCGAGAAGGTTGTCGGGTTTGTGGGCTAAGCGCCCGAGGAAGAGTCCGTCGACACTGGCGCCAAGTCGGGTGAGGAGGCCAGGCCCGGCGGAGCCGCCGTAGATGACGACGGAGGCCCCTCGACCGGGCATGCCGTCGAGCTCGGTGCGGAGGGCTGCGGCGACGGCCGCGATGTGGTCGGCGGGAGCAGGTTCGGGGGCTCCGATGGCCCAGACGGGTTCGTAGGCGACGACGACAGGTCCCGCGGGTGCCCCATCCAGAGCGTCGCGCAGTTGCGCGATGGCGGTGGCCGGGGTAGCCATCGCCTCTTCGGTTTCGCCGATGCAGAGCACGGGGGTAATCCCACGGTCCAGGGCGGCTGCAGTCTTGGCGGCGACGACCTGGCCGGTGTCGCCGAAGAGCCGACGGCGTTCGGCGTGGCCGATCTCGGCGAGGGTGACGCCGATCTCGGCGAGCTCGTGCGCGGTGACCTCGCCCGTATACGGCCCAGGCCCGAACTGCGACACGTCTTGGGCGCCGATGCGGACGGCGGTGCCGGCGAACGCGGCGAGGGCGTCGTGAAGCTGCAGGTACGTGGGGATGATGAAGAGGGCGACAGAGCCGTCGGTCACGGCGGGGTGGATGGCTGCACGGGCCGCGATGGTGACGAGCCAATCGCGGGCCTGCGCGTTGCCGAAGTACGTCTTGAGACTCACCCCGACCGTGACCGGTGAGCTCCTCAACAGGACCCGGCGTTTTCGTACTGGCCGATGACGGCGACCTTCTCGGCCGACGCACTGGTCGTGTCGAACCGGTAGGTGAGCCATTCGCGGACGTTCCGGCGGGCGAGCTCGATGCCGACGACCCGCTGCCCCATGCAGAGCACTTGCGCGTCGTTCGACAGCACGGAGCGTTCCACGCTGAACGAGTCGTGGGCGGTCACCGCGCGGACGCCGGCGACCTTGTTCGCCGCGATCGCGACGCCCAGGCCCGTGCCGCAGATCAGCAGCGCGCGGTCGACGTCCCCTGACGCGACAAGTTCGGCGGCGGCGATCGAGACTTTCGAGTAGGCGATATGACCGTCGGCGTCCACTCCCATGTCGACGACCGACGCGACGAGCGGGTTGTTCTCGAGGTCGCGCTTGAGGATCTCCTTGTAGTCGTAGCCGGCGTCATCGCACCCGATTACCAGGCGCAGGGGGATCAGGTCGGTCATGGTCCGTTCTCCTTCAGGGCGTCGGTGAGCGCGGTCGCGATGAGCGCGAGGCTGATGGCTCCGGGGTCCGGCGTGCCGATCGCGTTCTCCCCGTGGGTGCGGGCGCGGCCCATGCGCGGTAGCAGATCGGCGGTCAGGCGGGCGGCGCGGGTCGCGGCATCCGCCGCCGCCGCCCACGCCTCGCCGAGCGACGCTCCCGCCTCGACAGCCTGCGTGAGGGTGATGGTGAACGGCTCGAGCGCGTCGACCAGGGTCTTGTCGCCCACCTCGGCTCGGCCGTACTCCGTCACTCCGTGCGCCCCGGAGGCGACCCCTGCCGCGACGTCCGCGGCGGTCGGGGCGCCGGTGTCGCCGAGCTTCTCGGCGATCCTGGTCAGGATGACCCCCCATAGAGCACCCGATGTACCGCCCGCCTTGTCGGACCAGCCATCCCCGGCCCACTCGAGAGCCGTGCGGGCGCCGGCGCCGCGGTCGACGGCGGTGGTCGCGGCAGCGAGGGCGGCGTGCGAGCCGCGCTGCATGCCGATCCCGTGATCCCCGTCCCCTGCGACGCTGTCGAGGCGACCGAGTTCGTCGACGTGCGCGTCGATCGTGTCCGCAATCGTCTGCACCGCGGCCAGCACGGTCTGCGCGACTGCGCGGGAGTCGTCGTCGGATGCCGGGATCTCGCGTGTCTTTTCCGTCGCGGGATCCACGACCACCGTCTGCCGTGCCGCCACCGCCCCGCGTCGATAAGCGGGGGTGTCGACGGGATGCTCCCATAGGGTCGCAAGTTCATCGTCGAGCCAGAACAGGGTGAGTGACGTGCCAGACATCTCGAACGACGTGCAGAACTCACCCACATGCGGATCCACAACGGTCAACCCGGCGGCGTCGAGGAGCCGGTGGATGCGCCGGTAGACGACGAACATCTCCTCGTACTTCAGCGACCCGAGACCGTTCAGGATCGGGATGACCCGTCCATCCACGCCCGCGGGGCGCTCCTCCAGCAACCGGCCGACCAGCAACTCGGCCAGGTCGTCCGCGGTCGGGATGTCGGTCTCGGAGGTCCCCGGCTCACCATGGATGCCTAGCCCCATCGCCATCCGCCCCGCCGGCACCATGAACAACGGCTCCGACGCACCCGGCAGCTGGCAGCCCGTGAACGCAACCCCGAACGACTGGGTTCGCCCGTTCGCCTTCGCAGCGACCGCGGCCACCCCCGCCAGGTCGTATCCCGATTCGGCGGCCGCAGCCGCCGTGCGGAACACGGTCAGGCCGCCCGCGATGCCCCGCCGCTTGTACTTCTCGTCGAGTGACGCTGACATGACGTCATCCGTCACCGCCACCGTCGCTGCCTCGATACCCTCCGCCCGCAGGCGCTCCTGCGCGGCGTCGAAGTTCAACACATCTCCGGCGTAATTGCCGTACGAGAAGAACACCCCACCGCCCTGATCTGCGGCCTTCGCGACCGCGAACACCTGCTGCGTCGAGGGCGATGCGAACACGTTGCCCATCGCCGCGCCGTGCGCCAGCCCTGGACCCACCAGCCCTCCGAACGCGGGATAGTGACCCGAGCCGCCGCCCACAACGACCGCGACCTGACCGGCCGGCGACACCGTCGAACGAACCACGCCACCCGTCACCCGACGCACATACCGGGCGTGCGCGGCCACAAACCCATCGACCATCTCATCAGCGAAATCCACCGGGTCATTCCACAGGCGCGTCATCGCATCCTCTCCTAATCAGGTACATGGCGACGAAGCGCGGTTAGCCCGACCGCAGTCAGCCGTGGCGCAGACGTCGTCGAGCGACGGGACGACTCGGACACCCAGACCGGCCGCCTCGCGCGCATCGGGAGCGGCGTCGAGTCCCACGACTTCGTGGCAGACCGCGAGCCGAATCGCCATCGGCGCGCCCACATTGCCAAGCCCAATGACTCCGGTGCGTCGTGAAAGGTCGCGTGCGGCAGCAAGCGAGCGCTCCACGTGTTCCGGCCCAAGGACGGCGCGGCGCATTTCGAGGCCCGCGTCGCAGGGCTCGGAGTGGGTGTGGTGCTCTGTAGCCGTCATCCCCTCCTTTCCTGACGACCGAGCAGTCGATTGCTGATCGTCCGCTTCTGGATCTCGCTCGTACCCTCGAAGATCGTGGTGAGCCGGGCATCGCGCCAATAGCGCTCCACCTGATGCTCGGTGGTGTAGCCGTTGCCGCCGAAGAGCTGCATGGCGGAGTTCGTCACTCGCACGGACATCTCAGTCGCGAGGAGCTTCACCATCGCCGCGTCCGCTTCCGCGCCGTCGCCCGAGTCGATCGCGTGCGCCACCGCAAGGTAATACGTGCGGGCCTGGTTGACCTGCGCGGCCATGTCCGCCAGCTCGAACCGCAGTGCCTGGAAGTCCGACAGCGGCGCACCGAATTGTCGACGCTGCTGCAGATAAGCGATTGAGTCCTCGAGGGCGCCGCGCGCAAGGCCCACAGCACGGGCGGCGGTGTGCACGCGCGCGATGTTCAAGAAGCGCTGCGTCTCGGCGAAGGCCTGCGACTTCCGGCCCAGGGCGTTGCTGACGGGAACGCGCACACCGTCGAGGTGGAGGTTCCACGTCTGGAAGCCGTGGTAGCCGATCTTGTCGATCGGCGTCCCCGTGATGCCGTCGGGGAAGACACCGCGCTCCTTCTCGATGAGCAGCGTCATCAGCCCCGATGCGTTGGAACGTCCTTTCACCGGCTGGCCCCCGCGACACAGCACCTGAATGAAGTCCGCGGCGAGCGCATTGCCGGTCCAGCGCTTCTCGCCGGTGATGACCCACTCATCACCGTCACGCACTGCGGTCGTGGTGACACTGGCGAGATCCGAACCCGCATCCGGCTCCGAGAATCCGACGGAGCCGATCCACCGGCCGGCGGCGCTCTTCGCGAGCAGCCTCGCACGTCGGTCCGGGTCGGCAACGTCCGTCCCGAGCCCTTGCGCTCGGGCGAGGATGCTGGCCACGCTCATCCATGATCGGGCGAGTTCTTCGGCGACGATGCAGTACTCGATCACCCCGAGGCCGAGACCGCCGTGCTCTTGCGGGATGGTGATGCCGAAGTAGCCGAGCTCGCCCAGGCGATCGATCAGACGGGGAGGGATGAGACCCTTGACTGGATCGAACTCGTTTGCCGCAGGCCATACCTCATCCCGCGCGAACGCACGAGCTTGAGCTTGGAGTGCTTCCCGCTCGGCTGACCACCACGGCGTCGAGAGCTTCGGCGGCTCGGCCGCGACGATCGTCACGACCCATCTCCCGCGGACGCAGCGACCTCAGGATGCACAGCCTCCCGGGCCTCCTCGTAGGCACGCGTCGGGATCATCACCCGGCGACGGAAGGTGCACACGACTTCGCCGCGCTGGTTCACCCCGATGGTCTCGACTGTCACTACGCCACGGTCGGGCTTGGACTCGGAGGGCACGACGCTCAGCACCGTGGACTGGCCGTAAATGGTGTCGCCATGGAACGTCGGCCGAATGTGCCGCAGTGACTCGATCTCCAGGTTGGCCAGCGCCTTTCCCGAGACGTCGGCGACCGACATGCCCAGCAGCAGTGAGTAGATGAGGTTGCCGACCACGATGTTGCGGCCGAACGGCGTGCTGCCGGCGAAGTTGTCGTCGAGATGCGCGGGATGATGGTTCATCGTGAGCAAGCAGAACAGGTGATTGTCTGATTCGGTGATGGTCTTTCCCGGCCAGTGGCGGTAGACGTCACCAATGGTGAACTCCTCGAGGGTGCGCCCGAACTTCACGAGCTCACCTCCGCGACCGGAGCGGCCCAGACGTCGGTGCGGAACATCCCCATCGCACGGCCGGCGGCCGACGTGACGAGCGCCATCTTGCGGGATGCCTCGTCGATCATCTCGTCGCCCAGCATCACGGCTCCGCGGGCGCCGCCGGCGCTCGAGGTGTGCCACTCGTACGCATCGAGGATATTCTCGGCGTGGTCGAAGTCGCTTTGAGTAGGGGCGAACAGTTCGTTGGCGGGAGCGATCTGACCCGGATGCAGGGCCCACTTGCCGTCGAAGCCGAGCGCAGCCGCGCGACCGGCGGCGGCACGGAAGCCCGCTTCATTGCGAATCTGGGCGTAGGGGCCGTCGATCGCTTGCAGGCCCGCAGCCCGCGCCGCCACGAGGATGCGCATGAGGGGATAGTGAAACGCGTCTGCCACCTCGTAGCCCGGGGGCTGTTCGCCGATCTGAAGCGATCGCATCCTGATGTCAGCCATGAAGTCCGCGGGCCCAAAGATGATGGTCTCCGTGCGACGGGATGCCCGTGCGATGGCGTCGACGTTCGCGAGGCCCTTGGCATCCTCGATCTGCAGTTCTAAGCCGATACCTCCTTCGTCGAGCCCGTTGGCACGCTCGATCTGCGAGAGCAGGAGGTCGACCCAAGCGACGTCGCGCTCGGATCGCACTTTCGGGACCATGATGCAGTCGAGGTTGGTGCCCGCGGCCTCGACGACGTCGATAACGTCGCGGTAAGCCCACTGCGTCGACACATCATTGATGCGGACCACGCGCACGCGGTCTCCCCAGCCGCCTTCGTTGAGCGCTGCGGCGATGAGTCCGCGCGCACCGGGCTTGGCGAGCGGCGCGCACGCGTCTTCGAGATCGAGGAACACTTGATCGCTCTCGAGCGTGCGGGCCTTGTCCATCATTTTCGTGCTGGAGCCCGGCACTGCCAAACATGATCGTCGGGGTCGATGGGTGGTCGACATGGATCTCACTCTCCTGTGGATTTCGATGCGGATAGGACCTGCGCGGTATGCTCACCGAGAAGAGGCGCACGGCGGACAGGTGACCGCTCTTCTCCGGCGAAGCGCAACGGCGAGTTGACGAGACGCACGGGATGCGGCGAGCCGGGATGTTCGACGTCGACGAGCATCCCGCGATCGCGGAGATAGGGGTCGGCGAGGATGTCGGCCGTACCGTTCACGGGCGCCACCGCGACGAGTCCGCCCAGGGCGTCGATGATCTGCTCGCGCGTACGCGCCGTGGTCCATTCCGTCAGCGCCGCGCGAACGACGTCGCGATGGCGCGAGCGGACGACGTTGTCGATCGTGCGCGGGTCCATGACGAGATCCGGACGACCGATCGCGGCGCAGAGCGCGGCCCAGTGCTCGTCTCCGGGTGCTGCGATGCTCACCCAGCCGTCGCGAGCTTCGAGCACGTCGAAAGGACTGAGAAGCGGATGGGTGTTGCCCTGCCGCGAGAGATGCTCGCCCGTGTAGGAGTGGTTGTAGACGCCGCGATCATTCATGCTCAGCAGGCAGTCGTAGAGGGAGACGTCGATGAAACCGCCGCGACCCTCCACGCCGGCTCGTCGTATACCCGACAGCATCGCGATGACGGCGTAGAGCCCTGGGATCGTGTCGCCGATGCCAGGCCCCACCTTCGTCGGCGGACCGGTGGGCTCGCCCGTGGCGTCCATCACGCCGCTCAGTGCTTGGACGGTGATGTCGTAAGCCGGCCATGCCTGCATCCGGTTCGCTCCCAGGCGCGCATCGCCGAAGCCGCGCATCGCGACGTAGACCAGACGTGAGTTCACCTCGGCCAGACGTTCGAAAGGAAGACCCAGCCGGTCCATAACGCCGTTGCGGAAATTCTCGATGATTCCGTCCGCCGACTCCGCGAGTCGCAGGAGCGCCTCGCGACCTTCGATCGTCTTCAGGTCGAGCACGACGCTCCGCTTGTTTCGGTTGACGCTCTGAAAGTACCCACCGAAATGGCGCTCGTGGTCGTCGGGCGAAAACGGTCCCTGCCGCCTCGTGAAGTCGCCCTGGGGAGACTCAATCTTGATGACGTCGGCGCCGAGGTCCGCGAGAATCATCGTCGCGAATGGCCCCGACAGCATGCCGGTGAGGTCGAGGATGACCAGCCCCGAAAGTGGCGACGAATCCTTCACGTGCAACCTCCATCCGTGCCACTGAGCGGCACACCATGCCACAATGATGACCGGCGCTCATTCGCCCCGTCTTGGACGAGAGCGACACGAATTGACTCGTTCGAGATCGATCAGGAGACGATGGAGACCGCTGCGGCCGCACACCGGACGAGCGCTCCGAGGTCCTCGATCACGGCCTGATCGAAGCGGAACTCGGGAACCGAGATCCCGATCGCAGCGGCAGGGCGCCCCAGGGTATCGAGAACAACCGCCGCGACCGCCCGCACCCCCTCGCGGTTCTGGCCGAGATTCACGGCGAAGCCCGCGGTCCGGGCCGCGTGGACGTTGCGCCAGATCACCTCCGGGTCGGTCACGGTCGCGTCGGTGATCTTCTCAAGCGGATCCGCGAGGATCGCCTCGACCTCTTCGTCGCCGAGCGCGGCGAGATAGGCGATCCCTCCCGACGTCACCGACATAGGCGTTGACGACCCGATCTCGGCGGACGTGCTCACCGGCTGGTCAGGGTCAACGCGCGCCGCGAGCACCATGCGGTTGAAACCGTCGCGCACCTGCAGCGTGACGGTCACATCGATCGCGTCCCTGATGCGCGCCATCTCCGCGAGAGCCACGGAGCGGAAGGTGTCGCTCGATGCCGCGCGCCGACCTATCCGCAGGGCTCGCGTCGTCAGTCTCCACCGCGTGTAGGGGCCGCCGTCGGATGCGATCCAGTCCGCGTCCGCAAGCGTCTGCAGGGTACGCTGCATCGTTGACTTCGGCACGCCCAGAAGGCGCGAGAGCTCGCCCACACCGATGGGCTGCAGCTCGGAGACGACTTCGATGACGCGAAGAGCCCGCTCCGTTCCCTGCAGCATCCGAACTCCTGACCGGCCGCAGCGCGGCGCGCTGACAACGGTAGCGCGCCCGGGTCTCAGACGATGGCGATCGGGTTGACCGGACTGCCGGTCATTCCGTCGAGCGTGAGAGGCGCGACAATGAACATGAACTCGTTGCGGCCCGTCCGCGCGCAGTGCTCGCTCAGACGCTCCAGGTCACAGTTGTCGAGCAGTGTGAGGCCCATTAGCGGAATGGCCACGGCATGCAGCGGCGCACCGAGGTTGACCACCGCGGGGACAGCATCGTTGGCGGAGTCGGCACCGATCAGTGCGACTTCACGGTCGCGGAACCAGAGAGCGCAGGCGGGATCCCATCCGGGCATGCTCTGCGGATCGATGCCGTGCTCACGTCGCCGCAGGCCCGTCCCCGTCCGCAGCAGTATGATGTCGCCGCTCGATACGGTCACCCCCGTCTCGCGCTCGATCGCCTCGAGCTCTTGGACGGTGACCCGCTCGCCCGGCTCGAGCCACTCGACCCCCCGGTGGCGCGGCACATCGAAGAGCACGCCCCGCGAGACGACGCCGTCCTTCATCGTCGTCACGTCGAGCACGGTGGCGCCATGCGCCACATTGACGAGTTCCGACGGCCGGTCGTTGTACAGCCGGCCGTCCCAGAAGACGTGCGACAGAGCGTCGAGGTGCGTGATATAGAGGCCGTGGTAGTTGAGCCCCACGAACTCGCTTGCACCCGCGTGCTTGTCGATGCCGTTCATCTTCTGCCGAGTCTTGCGAGCGACGCGATGCGGATCGTTCCACCCTTCGCCCGTGAGGTGCATGTAGCGCTGGTACGGTTGGTCGGTTCCGGGCTGCGGACCTGCTTCAGTGAGCAGCCCGCACGAGATCGTGACGCCTGAGACGACGAGGGATGCCGCATGCCGCCGCTTCTCGGGCGTGATGAAGTTCAACGTGCCCAGTTCGTCATCGGGACCCCAACGACCCCAGTTCGAAAGCGCCTGCCAGTGCTCGCCGGGCTCCGTCCCGTCGGTCATGCGGGCGCTTTCGAGGCCGACTCTGTTCCGGCCCTCCTCTGTGCGATGGATCGCCGCCAGTGAGCGAACTGGTGGGCTCTCTCCGGTGCGAGGAAGAAGTCCGCAAGCGCGTAGAGGAGCCATCCGAGAAGGCCCATGATCAGAACGGCGGCGAGCACGCCGCTCGTATCGAGCGCGCCCGACCTCGCCACGATGACCTCACCGAGGCCGCCAGTACCCGTGAGCATCTCACCCACCACCGCCGCGCCGAGGGCGTAGGGGATCGACAGGCGGAGTCCCGCGGTCAGATATCCGCGAGAGGACGGCAGGACGATCGTCGTCATGAGACGCCCCCGCTTGGCCCCGAGAAGGCGCCCCAGCCGGAAATGGTTCGCATCGACTGCGAGCACGCCGGCGATCGTGGCGATGAGCATGATGAAGAAGACTATCGAGACGACGAGCGCGACGCGCGAAGCCGGGCCGAGCCCGAACCAGATGATGAACAGTGGCGCGAGAGCGATGCGCGGGGTGGCGTTCGCCGCATCGATGAAGGGCGAGGTGACTTTGCGCAGCAGCTGGCTGCTGCCGATGAGGACACCGAGCGGAATGGCGGCCGCGACGCCGATCACGAGGCCCCAGAAGGCCTCGGTGATCGTCACGAAGATGTTGACGAAAAGGCTGCCGTTGGCGATCCATTCGGCGTAACGCTCCATGATCTGGGACGGCTGGCCCCAGAAGAAGCCCGAGATCCAGTCCATGCTGACGGCGACCTGCCATATGGCGACGAACGCGGCGAGGATACCGATGCGCAGGCCGTTGACGATCCATGGGTTGTCGTGCGGCTTGCGGTCGGTGTCCTTCCGCCCTCCACCCGCCCGCTTGGTCGCGTCTTCCATCGCTTCGACGGCGACGGTCTCACGCCCCGCGCGTTCGATGGGTGTGCTGTCGGAGGATGTCGTCGTCATTTGCTCGCCTGCATCTTCAGTCGGGTGGCGCGAACGTGAGACCAGATCTCACTGAGGAGCTCGCCGTATTGCGGGTTCCGCGAGATCGCCTCAAGGGAACGGGGTCGATCGAACGGGACGGTGTACTCGGCCACGAACTCGCCCTGACCCATGACGAGGATCCGGTCGGCGAGGCAGATCGCCTCCGACAGATCGTGCGTCACGAGCACCACGGTCTGCCCCATGGCCTGGCGAACCGATGCGAGGAGTTCCTGCATCTCGATGCGCGTCTGCGCGTCGAGGGCCCCGAACGGCTCGTCCATGAGGATCACGTCCCGGTTCATGGCGAGCGTCCTAGCCAGAGCGACGCGCTGCTTCATTCCGTGCGAGAGCTCGTCGGGAAAGTGGCCGCCGAATCCCCCCAGGCCCACGTGCTCGAGGAGCTCGAGAGCGCGCCGTTCACGCTCGAGACGCGACGCCGACTGGAACTCGATGGGGAACTCGACGTTGCCCTGCGCGGTGCGCCAGGGCAACAGATTGTCCTTGGCGAACATGAAGCCCACGCTCGCGCTCTGCACGCCCTTGACACGATCGCCCTCGACGGAGATCGTGCCCTCTTCGGGGAGCAGAAACCCCGCCATCATGTCGAGGAGCGTGGTCTTGCCGCAGCCGGAAGGTCCGACGATGCACACGAACTCCCCACGGTCGACCGAGAGCGAGACGCCCCGCAGCACGCGCTTCGCGGTCTGGCCGCTGTAGAAGCTGTGGCGGACGTCGTCAACCTGGAGAATCGGCGTCCGTCCGTCTGCGCCGAGGGGCTGACTGGTGTCGGGGGCGACGGAGGTCATGGCGTCCACCTTTCGGCCCGCCAGGGCGTCGGCGAGAGACGATGCGTCATTGCGATGTTTCCAATCGGTGTAAGCGACTTCGGTTACACGTGTAACTTAGCGATCATCGAAAACAATGTCCAGTCCGTTTCGGACAAGTTCGGGAATTAGGCGGAGGTTCTCGGGATGAGGGTCAGATACTCCCCAGCGAGCGGCGGGGCATCCTCGCCGTCGAGCATGGCGACCACAGCTCGCACGACCGCCGCTCCCCACGCGACGTGGTCGACCTTGACTGTCGTGAGGCTCACACGCGCGGCCGGTATGTCATCGATGCCGATGACGGCAACGTCCTCGCCGATGACGACGCCCCGTTCCGCGAGCGCCGCCATCACCGCCAGAGCGATCTCGTCGTTGTGTGCACAGATCGCAGTGACCGGTTCGGGGCCCGATAGCCATCGGTCGACGGCGGAGGTGACTGTCGAAACGTCGGCCATGTCGACGCTCTCGACAGCGAGCGGGTCGACCCCGCGATCACGTGCGACCCGATCTGCTCCTGAGAAGCGTTCGACAGCGACCAGCTGGACGCTCTCGGTGGTCGGGTACGCGTATCCGACCCGCCGGTGACCTCGCGAAAGGAGGTACTCCATCTGGAGCTCACCCGCGCGCGCGTGATGCACACCGCCGTGCACCTTCAGGAGCTTGGTGTTGCTTCCCTCAATCATGGATTCGTCAGGAGGGGACATTCCGCCCATGACGACCACCATCGCAGGGGAGATCGCGCCCCACAGCTCGGCGATAGACCGCAGCGACTCGTCCAGGCGGTGGACGAGCACGAGGTATCCGCGCTCGGCCAAGGCGACATCGAGGTGATGAAGGATCTCGTTCGAGACGTACCCCAAGCTGAAGTCGCGCACGAGCGCGAGCACCACATCGCTCCTGCCGAGCCGGAGCGTGCGGGCGGGTGCGAAAGGCAGATGACCGAGCTCACGCGCAGTTCGCATAACGAGTTCACGGGTCTGCTCCGAGATTGCGCGACCCGGTGCGTTGTTGAGGACGTAGCTGACCGTCGCTCGGGACACTCCCGACGCCTTCGCGACATCGGCACTCGTGACGCGTTTGCGTTCCTGGCGCGGCGCTTCCTCACCTGCTTCGATCACCACTGTCCTCGTTCCGCGCCGTTGCGAGGGATGTCCACTCCCGCCCCGTAACGCTAGTGTCGTTCTTCGCCGTTCGGCAACATCCGTCCCGCGGCGTCGAAGCGGAAGTGCGGCTCCGCCCGACGTGCGGGCTTCTCGATGATCTGCAGGTAGCAGCCCAATCCGGTCGGTCGCGCGAAGTACGCGTACTCGCCGTCTCCGTCGAGTCCGTGACCCCCGCCGCTCATGAGCTCCTCCCAGCCGCGGCTCGCGAGCCACGCGCGCCCGGCAGCAACCGAGCCCGTGAAGTAGGAGACGTGATGAATGCCCGGACCCCGCGCACGGAGCGTCTCGGAGAAAAGGCTCTCACCCGCGACGGGTTGGATGAGTCCGATCGTTCCGCCGCCCCAGATCGCGTTCATGGTGACGGACTCCAGCTGTGGCGCACCGCGGAACAGTCGCCTCGGCACGTAGGACGCGTCATATCGATAGCCTGCCCACCCCTGCAGGCCGAGGTCCTCCGACCACATGCGCACGGAGTCTTCGAGGTCCTCGACCACGTAGCCCGTCTGGTCGGGTGCGCGACCGAGGAATCCGGGCGCGGACCAATCGATCGTCGCCCGCTCCCGTGCGTTTGCAGCGGTCATGAGGTCACCCCCTCCGGCGGACCCCACGGACTCGAACGCCCCGTCTCGGGGTTGCGCCACAGCGGTGACCCGTCGTCGGCGACGACCGGTCCGGGAATGTGCGACACGAACTCGAGGCGGATCCCGCCGAGACCAATCTTGTCACTGAACCACAGAAGCGTCTCACCGTCGCTCGTGAGGGCGGCGCCGTCCTGACCGATGCCGAGGACCGCGAGCTGCTCGACCTTCGACGGGATGTCGATGCTGGCGGGCGCGAATCCGATGTGGTGCACGCCCAGCTGAGCCGGACCGTGTACGCCGGTGCCGGTCGCCTCCATCAGCTCCACCCTCGGGGGGCCTTCGCGGGTGAGCGAGAGGCGAGTGTCGCTCAGATGCGGTTCGGGATCGCTGTCGTCGACGAAGTGGGTCGCGCGATACCGCACGATCGGACTGAACTCGTACCCTGTCGCCGCCGTCCACCGCGCGATCGCCTCTTCGAGGTCGGGCACGAGAATGGCGATGTGGTCGATGAGCGGGGCGGTCATGGCAGTTCCTCGGGATCGGCGATGAGACAGTGTCGAAGCGCTCCGAGAAGAGTGAGGAATCCCGGGCTGGCTCCCATCATGGGCGGATACACACTGGACGTCCACGCAACCGCGACGTCGTGGTCGCGGTCGGCGAACGCGACGGTGCCGCCGGCCGCTTCATGTCCGTAGGACCCTGGGCCCAGGAAGGGCAGCTGGGGGAAGGGAAGCTGCATACCCGAGCCGTAGTGCATGTGGATGCCGAGCACTTCGTCCCGTCCTCGAGCGCGCGTCCGGATCATTCGATCTCTCGCATCGGTCGAGAGCAGCGTACCGTCCAGCGTTGCTGCAAAGAGCGCCGAGAGCGAGCGCGCGTCGGCGACGCCCGAGGACGACGGCCAGTCCGCGCTGTACAGGCGAGGGTCGTTGAACAGGTCGAACTGCGTCATCAGGCGTCCCGCGGCGCTCGGCGGCAGATGCGTGGCGGCGAGGTGGTTCGCTCGCAGGGGAGTGATCCGCGGTCTGCTGTACGAGATGGGATGGATGCGGCACATCTCGGGCTGCGGCGTGCGCAACCACAGGTCGAGACCGAGCGGGGAGGTGAGGTTCTGGTCGACGTAATCGCCAACGGTACGGCCCAGCACGCGCCGGAACGCTCCCGTGAGCAGGGTTCCGTATGTGAATGCGTGGTACCCGTGCCGCGTTCCCGGCTTCCAGTACGGCTCCTGACGCCCGATGACGACGTCGTCCTCGCCCGCGAGCAACTGATCGAACGTGAGCACCTCATCGAACGCCGCAAGACCTGACCGATGCGACAGAACGTCTCTCAGGGAGATGGTGCGCGTCGCGCTGCGAGCGAACTCGGGCCAGTACGACGCGAGCGGCGCGTCCAGATCGATCTCGCCCGCCTCATGCGCGTGGGCGGCGGCGATCGCAGCAACCGACTTCGTGACCGAGAAGAGCAGTTGAAGCGCATCGGGCGCATAGTCGCCGCCCACGAGGTCGACGACATGCCGACCCCGATAGCGGATCGACAGCGCTGCTCCCCCACCGCCTTGCTCGACGACCGCCCGAGCGAAGACGTCCTCGAGCGGTGCGAACATGCCCTCAGCGAAGCCCTCGATGCGGACCGCTTCCGACGCCGGAAGCGGCGCCGCGACGAAGTCAGCCATGGATTGAGGCCAGTCTCTCCCGGTAGTAGGCGAGACCTTGCGCCAACTCGGATACCGGATCGGTCGAGTTGTCGATCTCCTCGATCGCCCAGCCGCTCCAGTCAGCCCCCTTCAGTACCTGCATCCATGCCACCCAATCGACAGTCCCCGCGCCGAGCACACGGAAGTGCGTGAGCATCACGGCGTGCCTCTGCTTGAGATCTCCGCGCAGTAGGTGACCGGAGAGCGGAGTGGAGCAGTCCTTCCAATGCATCGTCGGCACGCGATCGATGTTGTCGCGGAGCACGGCGACGGGGTCGCCGCCGTCGAGCGCGATGTGACCCGCGTCAGGGCAAAGGCCGACGCTCACAGGGTCCGTGAGCGACATGACTGTCGCGATGTCGTCGTTACGCGAACACACCGAGTAGGCGTCAGTGTGAATCGCGATGCGCACGCCCTCGCGCGACACGATCGCACCGAGACGATTCACCTGCTCTGCGAAGCGCTCGTGCAGCTCGCGAGGGACCGGTGCGTCAAAGTCCGCCTGGGTAGCTGTGTCGTCGGGGCTGTCGTTCCCAAACCGCCCACGGGCGATGTTCCCCATAGTGATGGTCGACGCGCCCATCTCCGCAAGGAATGCAGCGTGACGCGCGAATGCATCGTCTGCGAGCCCGATCGTGGTCGGGTCGACGAGCGCGTCGCCGATGAAGCGACGACCATGAGCGTAACTGGATGCCAGGGTCAGGCCCCGCGAGGCGAGGGCGTCCTTGAACTGGGCCGTGCCGCCGTACGCTGCGAGCGCCGCCTCCCAGCCACCGGGATCGGGGGCGAGCTCGATGCCTTCCATTCCGGCCTGTGCCGCCAGATCAAACATCGCCTCGAAGTAGTGATGGGGACGCGCGGCAAACGCAGCCGACCACTCGGGATGGGACAACCCAGGCGGAAGTCCCCACAACCCCGAATCAAAGAACGTGATGATGTCCGTGCCGAAACGGATGCGCGGGGTGCTCATCGGGCTCCGGCCGGAACGGGAAGGCGAGAAGGCACATCGACCCACCCACCCACCGCCGCTGAGTCCAGTACCGCTTCGACGACCTGCTGAACGTGGAGTCCCTGATCGAAGTCCGGCTCGGCTCGGACGCCGGAGACGATCGCGCGCAGGAACTTCTGGAACTGGATGGCCGAGACCTCGGCGTAGCCCGAACCTATCCCTGCGAGACGCCACCACCCGTTGGGGTGCTCCGTGTTCATATGGATCGTCTGGAAGCCCATATGATCCGCTGGACCGTCCACGTAAGACACCCGGAACTCGTCGCGCTGGTTCCAGTCGAACTCGACCGCGGCTTTGGACGCGTCGAACCCGAAGAGGATCTGGTTCTTGTGCCCCGACGACAGCCGGTTCACCGCAAAGCTGCCCAACGCGCCGTTCGCGAACTCGGCGATCCAGACCCCGGCTTCGTCCAGAGCGTCTGTCGCCAGGCGCTCTGATTCCGGCATCCATCCGTCCTCGCTCGACGTGCGCGCAAGTCCGCAAACGCGGGCGATATCGCCGAAGAGGTACTCCGCTGTGTCGATGATGTGCGAGCCGACGTCGCCGACGAATCCGGAACCGCCCGTCGAGCGCTTGGCCCGCCAGAGGTTCGGGTTCGCGTTGAACCCGCCCTCCTGCAGATACGAGGCACGGAATTGGAGCGGTGTGCCGAGCTGGCCCCGATCGAGCAGCAGTCGGGCGAACTCGATCGCCGGACTGTGTCGGTAGTTGAAGCCGATCTGGGCTACCACTCCCGCGCGCTGCGCCGCATCTCGCATCTCGACAGCCTCGGCGACGGTGTTAGCGAGCGGCTTCTCGCAGAACACGTGCTTTCCCGCCGCGAGCGCCGCGAGCGCGATCTCTCGGTGGAACTGCGGAGGGGTGCAGATATCGACGATGTCGATGTCGTCGCGTTCGACGACCTCGCGCCAGTCGCCCGAGCTGGACTCCCAGCCGAGCTGCGAGGCGAGCGTCCGGGCTGTCGTGGCGTCTGCGTCGACGAGAACGCGCTTGCTCACCTGCGCACCGACATCACCCGCGATCGGCGCCAACGAATACGCGAGACTGTGGGCTTTGCCCATGAATCCGCCGCCGACAAGGGCCACACTCAACTGCTTCACTGCGCTTCTCCGCTTCTGTTGCCATCAGTCAGCCTGGCGGCAGCCCTGCTCAAGGTCTTGCGTATGGCGGCCAGCCCGTTGACCGCGACCGCCGCATCGCCTGCGCGGACGACGCGACGCGCGCGCACTGATCGTCCGACTGAGCTCGCCATCAAGCGGTCTTCCGCGCGAGTGCGTCCTCGCCCGATCGGATCTGCGACTGGCGGAAGGCACTCGGCGATGTCCCGAACGCGAGCTTGAAGACGCGCGAGAAGTGCGCGGCGTCCCACAGGCCCCACCGCGCTCCGATGGCACTGACCGACAGCCCGAGCAATGCCGGGTCTGAGAGGTCGAGACGGCACTGCTCGAGGCGACGCAGGCGAATCCAACCGCCAATCGTGTGCCCGTCCGCCTCGAACAGCCGATGAAGCGTGCGCGTGGACACGTTCTGCGCCGCTGCGATCCGATCGGGACCCAGCTCGATGTCGGCGAGGTTCGTCTCGATGAACGACTTGGCGCTGTGGAGCAGACCCTGGCGCCCGTGCGTCTCGCTCAAGCCGTGCTCCGCGCACACCAGAGCGAGGAGCCCGACGACGTGGGATGCCAGCCTGCCGGGCGCTCGGGACACGTATGCCTCGGACTGGTGAGCCAGGCCGCGGAGGAGGTGCGCAACGAGGCTCGCGGCGCCCCGTTCGGCTGGGATCCGGGTTCCGTGCGCCCGCGCGATCGCGGCCTCGTGTGTGCCCAGCGCCTCGCGCGGCAGCGCGACGACGAGCGCGTCCTGACTGACGAGCCACGCACGCCGTCTCTTTCGGGTCTCGTCGATGACGATCAGCTCTCCCACCGCGACCAGCCGCGAGCCCGACTCATCGCGAACATCGCCGGCCAGCGGAAAGAGGATCAGGTAAGCCGGGCGCGCTGCTTCGGCGATGTCTGTCTCCCACCGTCCGGTCGAGACGCGCGCGCATTGCAGGCGGTCGATTGTGCACGCGACGTGAGATCCGAGCGGACCGTCAACCGTCATCGCACGTGCCGCGGTTGTTGCTGTGGTGGCGCCCATGGAATACCTGCTTCGGGTAAACGACTTTGGTTACACGAGTAACGTTACACGTGTAACCAGTAATGTCAATCGTGATTATTCCAGCGCGTTATGTGAAAGCGGAAGGGCCGGAGCCGCCCGTGCGACTCCGGCCCCCGTGGAGCGGCGCTGATTACTCCGCGGCGAACATGGCGAACTTGTCGCAAGGGAACGCGTAGCCGGCAGGAGCGAGGCCCGTCGCGACCGCGACATCGATGCCCTTGTCCAGGTCATCGCACGTGTACGCGCCCGTAAGACCGTTGTCGATGAAGTAGTGCATCGACGCCGTGACGATCTCAGGGTCGAGAGCCTCGAGATACTCACGCGCGATCTCGTCGACACGTTTGAAATTCTCGGGGTCCGACATCCACTCGTTCGTGTCGTCCAGCGCCGCGATGTACGCCTCGATGATCTCCGGGTTCTCCGCAGCATACGACTGCATGGCCGCGGTGACGAGACCGGGCTGCTGCATGCCCTCCGGAAGCTGGGCCGACGCGTAGTCGATGAGAAGCTCAGCGCCGACCTCATCGTTCGCGATGACCTCGTAACTGATGTCGCCGACGACGACGGCATCCACCTGCCCGGTCTTGAGAGCGGAGATTTGCGGCGTGCCGGGCGCACCGGTCGGCACGATGTTGACATCCGTGTCAGGGTCGAGACCGTATTGCGTAAGGAGATACCGAGTAATGAGGTCGACGCCGCCGCCGAGCACGGTCACGCCGATCGTCTTCCCGCGCAGATCTTCCATGATCGCTTCGTAGTCATCGCCGTTCTCGAGCAGCGCACTGCCCTCGGGGGCCAGAAGTCGGAAGGGGAAGCGCGGCACAAGCGTGTTGACGATCGTCAGTTCCTGCTCCTGCGCGGCGGCCGCCAGGAGGGGTGACACCGTCGTGGTGCTGATCTGCACCGCGCCGGCCGCCATCGGGGTGATCGGAGCGCCGACGATCGGCTGGAGTGCGACATTGAGGCCGTGGGCCTGGAAGAAGCCTTCTTCGCTCGCGACGATCTGAGGCAGCGTCCAGCTCTGGAGCGGGACGATGCCGACGATGATGGTCGTGAGCTCCTCGCCGCCGGGTTCTTGCTCCGGGGTCGCCGACGCGCACCCCGAGAGGAGGAGCGCCGTCGCCGCGCCGAGAGCGAGAGCGCCGCGGAGGCCGCGAGTGAGAGAGCGAGACCGCGTCTTTACGGTTCGAGTAGTTGAATCCACGATGGGTGTCCTTCACCAGTTGTCGAATGCCGAGCTGAACTGCGTCCGCATCCGTGAAGACCCGCGGTCGGTATGCATCGGCCGAATCAAAGTGACACGGCGGGCGCGGTCGTGGCTTGCTCGCGAACGACAGTCGCTTGGCCGTAGAGGCCACGTTGTCGACGGCGTCCTCAGCGACGCTACCCGCCGCATCGACCGCGGTGGACCACGTTTCGAAAGTCCCGTAGGTTACACGTGTACGCTTGCCGCGGCCCGAAGACGCTCCACTGGATCGGAAGTGAATGGACGAACAGCACACCGCTCAAGGTCGGCTCGCCGGGATGGTTCTTATCATCTCCGGCGCGGGCTCGCGTGGCGAGGGGATCAGCGTTGGCCGCGCGGCCGCGATCCTCGCCAACCGTGAGGGGGCTCGCGTCGCCCTCCTCGATGTCGTTCCCGAGTGGGCAGAAGAGACGCGCCAGCAGCTCGACCGACCAGCCGAAGCTATCGTGATCCAGACCGACGTCACGAGAGAGGAGTCGTGCCAGTCCGCCGTCGCTGCGGTCGTCGCGCGCTGGGGCCGCGTCGACGCGCTCGTCAATGTGGTCGGCGGTCCGGGGCCGGCAGGGGATGCCGTTCACGTCGACCTCGACGGTTGGGACCGTGGACTGCGACTGAACCTCACCTCGATGATGCTCATGAGTCGAGCCGCCATCCCCGACATGGAGCGCGGCGGCGGCGGGTCGATCATCCACATCTCGTCCGTCGGCGGCCTCATCGGCGGGGACGCCTCCCTGCTCTACCCGACAACGAAGGGAGCGATCGTGCAGATGACGCGGACGATGGCGGGGCAACACGCGCGTGCCGGCATCCGCGTGAACTGCATCGCCCCCGGAGTCATCTACACCCCCTTCGTCGTGGAGGTCGGCGGGGTGGACGAAGAGTTGCGCGCACAGCGCGCGGAGAGCACACTTCTCGGTACGGAGGGGACCGCATGGGACGTGGCCTGGGCGATCGTATACCTCGCCAGTCAGGAGTCTCGTTGGGTCACCGGGGTGATTCTGCCCGTTGACGGCGGCGTGACCTCCGGGAGGCTGCCAAGCACCCAGCTCGTCGCGAAGGCGCAGAACTAGATCGGCCCGCCGTCGGGACGCATTCGATGACTTCATTCGTCGGGTCGGCGAGCTCGGCGCCAGGGTGACCGCCCTCGACATCCATGAGCAGGTAACCGGGCGCCCCTGCCCGTGCACAACGATGCGAGCGCCACTACTGGCGGCGTAGGAACGGGCACTAGATGCTGTGGACGCGGTCATCGTGCCTACGGCGCCGTACGCGCCGTATTCGATCGATCACAACCTCCCCCTGCACGACTTCGTCCTGGACGGCTGCCTTCACAACAACCCCCGATGACCCCCTATAACCCTCCGAGGAGTGCCGAGGGGAAGAAAAACCCCTGATGAGAGTTGATTTCTCAGTCTCATCAGGGGCTCAGAGCGGTGACGGTGGGATTTGAACCCACGGTAGGGGGTTACCCTACACAACTTTTCGAGAGTTGCACCTTCGGCCGCTCGGACACGTCACCGCGGACGATTGTACGTGACCGCGGGGCCCGCCGCCAATCGCATCCCCCTCGAGCGCGACACTGCGTACGGTGAAGCCATGGCCGAGCGGATCACGAGGCAGCAGCGACTCGTGCTCGCGGTCGCCGTGCTCGGATCGTTCGTCGCATTCCTCGACGGCACGATCGTCAACGTCGCGCTCCCAGCGATCGAGCGCGAACTGGGCGGAGGGCTGGCCACGCAGCAGTGGGCCGTCGACGCGTACCTGATCACGCTCGGCGCGCTGATCCTCGTGGCCGGTGCGGTCAGCGACGCGTACGGCCGCATCCTCGTGCTCCGCATCGGGCTGGTGGGATTCGGCGTCGCTTCGGTCGCCGTCGCGCTGTCGCCCGACACGACCTTCCTCATCGCCACTCGAGCAGTCCAAGGCGCTGCGGGCGCATTCCTGGTACCCAGTTCCCTGGCCCTCATCACCGGCACCATGCAGGACCCGGTGCGCTCTCGCGCGATAGGAATCTGGACGGCGACGACCACGGGCGCGATGGTCGTCGGCCCGCTGCTCGGCGGCCTCATCGTGGATCAGCTGTCGTGGCGGTGGGTCTTCGTGGTCAACGTGGTGCCGATCGCTCTGGCGCTGCTTCTCGTCTCCCGACTCGAGGTTCGCGACGAACGTGCGCCCGATGCGCGCGTGGACTGGCTCGGCGCGTCGCTGTGTACGGTCGGGCTCGGCGCGTCCGTGTTCGCGCTGATCGAGCAGCCAGCGCTGGGGTGGTCGGCCCCGGCTATCTGGATGCCGTTGACCACCGGCATCCTGCTGTTGGCGGCCTTCGTGTGGCGGCAGCGCACGGTCGGATCGCCAATCCTGCCGCTGGACCTCTTCCGCCGCCCGAACTTCTCGGCGGGCAACCTCGCAACGCTCTGCGTCTATGCGGCCCTGTCGCTCAACGGTTTCGTCGTGGTCGTCTACCTGCAGCAGAGCGCCGGCCTGAGCGCGACGCTGGCGGGTCTGGCCAGTCTGCCGACGACGCTGCTGATGATCGCGCTGAGCTCACGCGCGGGTGCGCTCGCGGGCCGGTTCGGGCCCCGCGTGTTCATGACCGTCGGGCCAATCGTGATGTCCGGCGGGACCCTGCTGTTACTGACGGTCGCAACCGACTTCGACTACTGGTGGCAGATGCTGCCGTCAATGGTGGTGTTCGGGCTGGGGCTGGCGCTGACCGTCGCTCCGCTGACGTCGGCCATCCTCGGCGCGGCCGACCCGTCGAGGTCCGGCATCGCCTCCGCTGTGAACAATGCGGTCGCTCGCGTCGCAGGCTTGCTCGCGATTGCGGCGCTGGCGGCGATCACCGGCGGCGCGCTCGACCTCGACGGGTTCCATCGTGCCGTCGTGGTGACCGCAGTATTGCTGGCGCTCGGCGGGATAGTTTCCCTCGTGGGCATCCGCAATCCGGCGGCGCAGGACGACGCGCCGACTCAGTCGGACCCCGGCCCGTAGAGACGCCCGAGCTCCTGAGACGAGACACCGCCCTCATAGGTGGCGCGCTGCGGCCAGCCCTCCGGCGAATCCTGCCACTCCTCCTGCCTGCCCCACGGCAGGATGTCCATCAGACCGTGCATGAACCCCAGCTGCTCGGTGCCTCGACCGTCCGTATGCCAGGTGCGGTATACGGTGTCGCCGTCGCGCAGGAAGACGTTCACGGCGAACCCCGCGTCGGGCGGGGCGCCCATGTCGGCGCCGAAGGGGCTGTGGGCCGTGGAGTACCACTCCATGCGGTTTCCGACGCGCTCCCTGTAGGCGAGGGCCTCGTCGATGGGTCCCTGCGTCACGATCACGAATCGCGCGTCGTACTCGTCGAGGAACTCCAAGCGGGTGAACTGCGCCGTCCAGCTCGTGCACCCCGGACACTGCCAGGTTTGATCGGGAAACCACATGTGGCTGTACACGATCAGCTGCGAGCGATCCCCGAACAGATCGACGAGACGCACGGGTCCGGCGGCGCCTTCGAGGACGTAGTCGGGCAGTTCGACCATCGGCAGCCGTCGTCGCTGCGCGGCGATCGCGTCGAGTTCTCGGGTGGCGGCCTTCTCCCGCACGCGCAGGGCGTCCAGCTCGCGGCGCCAGGTCGCGGCGTCGACGACGGGGGGACGTGCGGAGGAGGTGGTCATGGCGCCCCGCTCTCGTTCTCGGTTTCGACGTCCATGCTCCGTCTCCGGTGCGCGTCGCGCAAGGGGTTTCTCCCGGCATCCACCCCTTACCCCCGGCATCCCTCCCCTGCAAGACTGAGCGCATGAGCGTCATCGAGAACTCGAAACTCACCGTCGTCGGCGCAGGTGCGGTCGGATCCAGCACCGCTTACGCCGCCCTCATCCGCGGGTCGGCCCGACATGTCGCGCTGTACGACATCGCCGCCGCGAAGACCGAAGCCGAAGTCCTCGACCTCGCGCACGGCACCCAGTTCACCGGCTCCAGCGACATCATCGGCGGCGCGGACATCTCCGTCGCCGCGGGCTCGCACGTCGTTGTGATCACGGCGGGAGCCAAGCAGAACCCCGGCCAGACCCGTATCGAGCTGGCGGGCGTCAACGCCGGCATCCTCAAGACGATGATGCCGCAGCTGCTCGAGGTCGCCCCCGACGCCGTCTACGTCATCGTCACCAACCCGTGCGACGTGCTGACCGTGCTCGCACAGGAGGCGACCGGCCTGCCCTCTTCGCGCATCTTCGCCTCGGGCACGGTCCTGGACACCTCGCGGCTGCGCTGGAAGCTCGCGCAGCGTGCCGGCGTGTCGACCTCGAGCGTGCACGCGTACATCGTCGGCGAGCACGGCGACACCGAGTTCCCGCTGTGGTCGCACGCGACGATCGGCACCGTGCCGATCCTGGACTGGGAGCCGCTGAACGGCCAGCCCCGGTTCACCGTCGCCGAGCTCGACCAGATCGCCGTCGACGTGCGCGACGCGGCGTACAAGGTCATCCAGGGCAAGGGCGCGACCAACTACGCGATCGGTCTGTCCAGCGCGCGCATCGTCGAGGCGATCCTCAACGACGAGCACGCGGTCATGCCGGTCTCGACCGTGCTCGACGACTTCCACGGCGTGAGCGGCGTCGCCCTGTCGGTGCCGTCCGTCGTGAGCAGCGCGGGTGCCGTGCCGATCCGCAACACGACCTTCGCCGACGACGAGCTCGGCCTGTTCCAGCAGTCGGCGGACGCGCTGCGCCGGGTGGCCGACGACCTGCGCTGACGGATGCCGGGATGTCCCCGGCCGCGGTTAGCCTGTGAGCATGGCATCCCGGCGCACCTCCCCGACGACGGCGTTCCGGTGCACCGAATGCGGGTGGACGACCGCGAAGTGGGTCGGCCGGTGCGGTGAGTGCCAGCAGTGGGGCTCGGTCGTCGAGGCAGCCGCGCAGACCGGGATCGTGACGCACGTCACCGCCGTCGCCCCCACGCGCAACGCGCAGCGCATCACCGAGATCGACACGCGCGACACACCGCGCCGCACGACGGGCGTCGGCGAGTTCGACCGCGTGCTCGGCGGCGGCCTGGTGCCCGGCGCCGCGATCCTGTTGTCGGGCGAGCCGGGCGTCGGCAAGTCCACGCTGCTGACCGAGGTCGCCGCCCAGAGCGCCCGCGCGGGCCGCCGCGTGCTCTACGTCAGCGCCGAGGAGTCGCTCGGGCAGGTGCGTCTGCGCGCCGAGCGCACGGGCGCACTGCACGACGAGCTGTACCTGGCGAGCGAGACCGACCTGGCCACCGTCCTCGGCCACGTCGACGACGTGCGGCCCGATCTGCTCATCGTCGACTCCGTGCAGACGGTCAGCTCGTCCCTGGTCGATGGCATCGCCGGGCAGCCCAGCCAGGTGCGCGAAGTCGCCTCGACGCTGATCCGCGTCGCGAAGGAACGCGACCTGCCCGTCATCATCGTCGGCCACGTCACGAAAGACGGCCAGGTCGCCGGCCCCCGCGTGCTCGAGCACCTCGTCGACGTCGTCTGTCACTTCGAGGGCGACCGGCAGACGTCGCTGCGGTTCGTCCGGGCGCTGAAGAACCGTTTCGGCGCGACCGACGAGGTCGGCTGCTTCGACATGACGGGCACCGGCATCGCCGAGGTGCCCGACCCCAGCACGCTGTTCCTCGGCCACGGCTCGCACCAGCCCGGCACGTGCGTGACGATCGCGCTCGAGGGGCGACGCGCCCTCCCCGTCGAGGTGCAGGCGCTCACCCTGAAGACGACGGCGCCGAACCCGCGCCGGATCGTGAGCGGCGTCGACAGCGCGCGCGTGGCCATGGTGCTCGCGGTGCTCGAGAAGCGCGCGGGCATCAAGCTCTCCGAGCAGGACGTCTACGTCTCCACCGTCGGCGGCGTGCGCCTGACCGAGCCCGCCGCCGACCTCGCCATCGCCCTGGCGATCGCGAGCGCCGACTCCGACCGGCCGAACCCGCAGCACCTCGCTGCGATCGGCGAGCTGAGCCTGTCGGGCGAGGTGCGCCGGGTCACGCAGCACGACCAGCGCCGGGCTGAGGCCGCGCGGCTCGGGTACCGCAGCGTGCTCGACGTCGCCTCGGGCACGCTGCGCACGGCTCTCGCCGACGCGGCGCGCCGGCATCCCGCCCGGACGGAGCAGCCGGAGTTCTGAGTCGACGCAGCGCGGGGCCGGCGGGAGTGCGGGGAACGGCGAGACCGCTGAGAGGGCTTACGGCTGGGTCTCGACGTCGAGGGCGGCGATGAGGTCGGCGGGCGTGGCCTGCATCGGGTGCGGACCGGCGATGTCGAAGAACACGGTCGAGATGCGCTCGCCGTGCGTGCCGAGGAAGGCGCGCAGCCAGGCGGGCGGCTGCAGCGCCACCGCGGGCGGCAGCGATTCAGGCTTGTGGCCGGCATCGCTGAACAGCAGCAGCGCGATGTCGCCCGACTTCGGGTCGCGGTAGGTCCAGACCTCGCCGCTGTCGAGCGGATCGTCGCGCTGGCCGGGGCGCATGAGCGGGACGACGGTCGGCCCGTGCCGCAACGCGAACGCGAGGGCGGCCATGTCCTGCGTCTGCAGCGCATCCGCCAGCGGAGTGCTGCGGAACTCGAGCGGCGCCTTCTCGCGCTTCTTGCGGGCCATGCTCCCCAGCCTACGTGGCGGCCACGAAAGGGCGGGAGAAACAGAAAGGGCGGGAGGGACAGAAAGGGCGGGAGGGACAGAAAGGGCGGGAGGGACAGAAAGGGCGGGAGGGACAGAAAGGGCGGGAGGGACAGAAAGGGCCCTCTCGATCCCCCCATTGGGGACTGGGGGATTCGAGAGGGCCCATGCTCACCGGCGGCGGGAGATCCGATACCTCGCCTCTGGGGTTGGCGAGAGTTCCGCTGCTGGGGACAACGGGGGTCCGCTACCGGGAGCTATCCCCAAGACTACGCACTGGACCGAGAACGTCTGTCCCCCATTGGGGGGACATTTGGTGAGAAAGCTCTCAGGAACGGGCGATTTCTGCCCGTCCGGAAGGCGAATCCGGGCAATAAGGTCAGCGAAGGCGGAACTGGTGCTCTTCCACCGACTGGATGCCGCCGATCGACACCGTCAGGATGTAGTACCCGGCGCGAGCGTTCGGACGGTCCCTGTCGCACGTGTCGACGCCCGAGCGCGAGCGATCCCACACCAGGGGCGTGGCGCTCGTGACGGTCTGACCGGCCGCGAGCTGCACCACCTGATCGCTCGACTCGGTCTGGCAGTCGGTCGACCGCCACCAGGTGTCGCTGCCGCTGGTGACGACGAAGCTCTGGGCGGCGGTGCCGACGTTGATGAGGCACGGCTCGTCGGAATCGTTCGTGAGCGCGATCGACAGCTGCGGCAGCTGCCCGGCGCTGTAGGAACTGCGGTCGGTGCCGGCAGCGACCGTGACGTGACCGGTCGTGCACGCCGGGATCGGCGGAGCGGTCGATGTGGCCGCCGGGTCCGGCTGCTCGTCGCTGTCGGCGTCGCTGTCGGCGTCGGGGTCGCCTGCATCGGAGTCGTCGGGATCGCCGCCGTCCGGCTCGTCCTCGCGGGGCGTCGCGTCGACGCCGGCGGGCAGATCCGTCGGCGTTCCGGAGTGTGCGGCGGGGGCGGCGGGTGGCGGTTCGGCCGCGTCGCTGCGCCAGGGCTGCCAGACGAACAGCGCGACGACTCCGGCCACGACGAGCAGGAGCACCAGCAGCACGCCGAGGCGCCGGCGGCGATAGACGGCCGGCGTGGGCCGGCGTCGGGGCGGGGTGGTGCTCACCCCTCCAGGCTAAGCTCCGGCATCCCTCGCCCCGCGGGCGCCACGCCTACAGCTGCTTGAGCATTCGGGTGTTGCCCAGGGTGTTGGGCTTGACGTGCGCGAGGTCGAGGAACTCGGCGACGCCCTCGTCGGGGCTGCGCAGCAGCTGCGAGTAGACGTCGGCGTCGACGATCTGCTCGCCGATCGGATGGAACCCACGCCGGGAGAAGAACTCGACCTCGAACGTGAGGCAGAACAGGCGCTGCAGCCCGAGGACGCGGGCGTTGTGCTCGAGCTCTGCCACGAGCTTGCCGCCGACACCGCGGTGCAGCCACTCGTCCACGACGATGAGCGTGCGGATCTCGCCGAGGTCCTCCCACATGACGTGCAGCGCACCGCAGCCGACGAGGCGCCCGTCCGCCTCGGCGACGACGAACTCCTGCACCGATTCGAAGAGGGTGACCAGCTCTTTGCCGAGCAGGATCCGGCGCTGCACCCAGGGGTCGAGCAGTTCGAGGATGCCGCGCACGTCCGCCGTGCGGGCGTTGCGCACGATGAATCCCGGGACGTCGGAGAGTCCCGAGGCGTCGCGCGGGTCCTGAGCAACGGTCACCGCACCACTCTATGACCCTCTCCGCCGGCCCGCCGCTGTGCTCCGCGCCGTCGCGCCGTCATCTGGTCGACTCGTGCGCCCTCTACTCTGAAACCTGTCTCTACTTCGAATCTCTCCGGGGGAACCGGCGCGTGAGTGTGCTCCGCCAATATGCGACGGCAGTGTCGCAGCCGACGCTGCCGTTCTCGGCGTCGCCCGCACGCTTCGACGAGGTCGTCGACACCGACGGCAGCCTGCGCCCCGCATGGAAGGGTCTCGCCTCTCTCGCACTGTCGCTGACGCCGGCCGAACTGCATCGCATCGACGGGGAGATCACGCGCCTGCTCGCCGACGACGGCGTCTCGTACATCCGGCCGGATGCCGGTGCCCAGCCGTGGCAGCTGGACCCGGTGCCTTTCGTGCTCGACGCCGCGACCTGGGCCCGCCTCGAGGTCGGGCTCGCGCAGCGCGCCGAACTGCTGAGCGCCGTGCTGGTCGACCTGTACGGGCAGCGCACCCTGCTGCGCGAGGGCATCCTGCCGGCCGCGACCGTCGTCGGGCACAGCGGCTTCGTCCGGGCCGTCGCCCGTGAGGGCGGTATCGACCCCCAGCCGCTGCTGCTGGCCGCCGCCGACCTCGGCCGCGACGAGGACGGCGAATGGCACGTCCTCGCCGACCGCGTGCAGGCGCCGTCCGGCCTCGGGTTCGCGATGGAGAACCGGCGCGTGATCTCCCAGGTGCTGCCCGACCTCTACCAAGAGGCGAGCCTTCACCGCATGGAGCCGTACTTCTCGGCGGTGCACGCCGCGCTCCTGTCGGCCGCCGCCGGCGTCGCCGACCCGCGCATCGTCATCATGTCGCCCGGCGCCCTCAGCGAGACCGCGTTCGACCAGGCGTTCCTCGCGAACGCGCTCGGCTTCCCGCTCGTGCAGGGCAGCGACCTCGTCGTCCGCGACGGGTGGGTGTGGATGAAGCCCGCCGGATGGCCGGCCACCCGCCCCCGCGAGCGCGTCGACGTCATCGTCCGGCGCGTCGACGCGGAGTGGTGCGACCCACTCGAGCTGCGCGCCGACTCGCGCCTGGGAGTGGCCGGCCTCGCCGAGGCGGTCCGCCGCGGGCGCGTGCGCCTGGTCAACGGCCTCGGAGCCGGGGTGCTCGAGAACCCGGCGCTGCTTCCCTTCCTGCCGGCGATGTGCGAGCACCTGCTCGGCGAGCAGCTGCGGCTGCCGTCCGCGCGCACGTGGTGGTGCGGCGTGCCCGAGGATCGCGAGGCCGTGCTGGCCCGCGTAGCCGCGGAGGATCCGGGGCTCATCGTGCGCCCGATCGACCAGCCGCGCAAGGCCGTCGCGGGACTGACGGCGGCCGAGCTCGCGGCACGCATCCGCGCCGCGCCGCAGCGCTACGTCGGACAGGACCAGCTGCCGCTGTCGCAGGCACCGCTGTGGACGGCAGCGGGACCGGCGACGGCCGCGCCCGTCACGCTGCGCACGTTCACGCTGCGCTACGGATCCGCCTACCGGCCGCTCGCCGGGGGCCTGGCGACCGTGCGCGCCTCGCCCGACGCGCCGCCGCGGACGAAGGACGTCTGGGTGCTCAAGGGCGCCGAGACCGACGCCGACCAGGGCCTGGCCGAGATCGACGCCCTGCCCACCGCGCGGACCGTGCCGCTGCCCGCCCCGCGCGCCCTGGCCGACATGTTCTGGACCGGTCGCTACGCCGAGCGCGCCGAAGACCTGCTGCGCCTCCTGCTGATCGCGCAGCAGACGCTCGACGAGCCCGGGGCGCACACGCGCACGCGCCCTCCCGCTGACGCTCAGGTGCTGCTGCGCGTGCTCGCGCGTCTCTCCGGCGTCGGCGGTGCCGACGCCGGTGCCGACGCCGAGGGAGAGTTCCGCGCGCTGCTGCTGGATGCCGGGCGCCCTGGCTCCGCTGCGCATGCCCTCGCACGACTGCGCGTCGCGCTCGAAGGCGTGCGCGACCAGCTGTCCGGCGACACCTGGCGCGTCTTCGCCACGATCGACCGCGCGACGCGCGCCCTGCGCAGTTCGGCGCATCCGCACCGCACAGCCGAGTCCGGCGGGCGCATGCTCGCGGCGCTGCTGTCGCTGCACGGCGTCACGGCGAACATGATCCGCGACGCCGGCTGGCGCATGATCGAGGCCGGGCGCCACCTCGAGCGCGGCCTGCAGGTGTGTCATCTGCTCGCCGTCGGCGCCGCCGACCGCCGGGACTCCCGCACGGACCGGGACGTCCTCGAAGCGGTGCTGACGGCATCCGAGAGCATCGTCACCCACCGCCGGCGCTCGCGCGGCGTGACGCGCGCCGCCGATGTGCTCGACCTGCTCCTGCTCGACCGCGACAATCCGCGCTCGGTCGCGTTCGCCGTCGCGACGCTGCGCGAGCACCTGTCGGCCATGCCCGCCTCGACGGGGTCGACCCGCCCTGAGCGCCTGCTCTCCGACCTCGAGGCGCAGCTGGCCGCCGTCGACGCCGCCAACCTCGCGGCGGTGCACGACGGACGGCGCACCGGGCTGCTGACGTTCCTGGCCGGCATCGTCGCCCAGCTCGAGCAGCTCGCCGACGCGATCGGACACCTGCACTTCGAGGCCGGCCCGCCGGCGGTGTCGCTGTCGTCGCTCGCGCTCGTCGAGGAGCTCATGGAGGCGCGAGGATGAAGCGCTACCGCGTGTGGCATCGCACGGCGTACACCTACAGCGAACCGGTGCAGGACTCGGTCGGCCAGTTCCACCTGATCCCGCGCGCCCTGCCCTGGCAGCAGGTCGCCGCGTCGACGGTCTCGGTCCATCCCGTCCCCGGCGACCTCTCGCCCGACGTCGACTACTTCGGCAACTCAGCGACCTACTTCCATGTGACGGCGCCGCACTCGGCGCTGTCGATCGAATCCTCCAGCGAGGTGGCCGTCGCGACGCCCGCCTACGACGAGGCCGCGCTGGCGCAGCCGTGGGAGCTCGCCCGGCCGCTGCGGCATCCGGACGCCCCCGGGGCGTGGGCGGCGGCGGAGTACGCGCTCGAGTCCCCGCGCGCGCGGCACGTGGCGGAGGCGACCGCGTACGCGCAGGCGTCGCTGCAGCCCGGGAGGCCGATCGGCGAGGCGGCGACCGACCTCATGCGGCGGATCTTCCGCGACTTCGCCTACGACGCCACCGCGACCACCGTCACCAGCACCGTCGCCGACGCGATGGCCGCGCGCGCGGGCGTGTGCCAGGACTTCGCCCACGTGGCGCTCGCATGCCTGCGCGCGCACGGGGTGGCCGCCCGGTACGTGTCCGGCTACCTCGCCACCCAGCCCCCGCCCGGCAAGGAGCGCGTGTTCGGCGCCGATGCGTCGCACGCCTGGCTGGCCGTCTGGCTGCCGGGGACCGACCAGTGGCTCGCGATCGACCCGACGAACGACCAGTGGGCGAACGACCGCTACGTCACGGTCGCATGGGGGCGGGACTACGGCGACGTGTCGCCCGTCAAGGGCATCATCTTCACCGAGGCGAAGACCTCGACGCTGCGCGTGCAGGTCGACGTCGCGCCGCTGTGACCTGGATCCCCCGAAGCCCCCGGTGGTCGAGTGCGCCGGCCAAGCCGGCGCGTATCGAGACCCCCGCCCCTGCAACCCCCCGGTGGTCGAGTGCGCCGGCCAAGCCGGCGCGTATCGAGACCCCCGCCCCCGAAACCCCCGGTGGTCGAGTGCGCCGGCAAAGCCGGCGCGTATCGAGACCCCCGCCCCGGCAACCCCCGGTGGTCGAGTGCGCCGGCAACGCCGGCGCGTATCGAGACCCCCGCCCCTGCAACGCAGGAGAGCGGATGCCGTGGGCACCCGCTCTCCTGGAACGTCGAGGTCTCAGCTCGCGATGATGTCGGGGGTCGCCTCGATCTCGGCGGGGGTGCCGATGCCGACGGCGACCTTCTCGCCGCGCGGGCCGTGCTCGAACGTGAACTTCCCGTCCGCGACATCCACCTTCACGTGGTCGCCGGCGTGGAGGTCGCCGTGGAGGATCCGCTCGCTGAGCTGGTCTTCGATCTCCCGCTGCATCGCGCGGCGCAGCGGCCGGGCGCCCAGCGTCGGGTCGAAGCCGATCTCGATGAGCTTGTCCTTCGCGGTGTCGCTGAGCTCGACGGTCATGTCTCGGTCGAGCAGGCGTTCGCTCAGACGCTTCGTGAACAGCGACACGATCTGGTGCAGCTCGGCCTTGTTCAGCTGCGGGAAGACGATGACGTCGTCCACGCGGTTGAGGAACTCGGGCTTGAAGTGCCGCTTGAGCTCCTCGTCGACCTTGCCCTTCATCCGCTCGTAGCTGGTCTGCGCGTTGCCCTCGACCTGGAACCCGACCGGGCCGCCGGCGATCGCCGACGAGCCGAGGTTGGTCGTCATGATGATGACGGTGTTCTTGAAGTCGATGACGCGACCCTGACCGTCGGTCAGACGACCCTCCTCGAGGATCTGCAGGAGCGAGTTGAAGATGTCGGGGTGTGCCTTCTCGATCTCGTCGAACAGGACGACCGAGAACGGCTTGCGACGCACCTTCTCGGTGAGCTGGCCACCCTCTTCGAAGCCGACGAATCCGGGAGGGGCCCCGAACAGGCGCGAGACGGTGTGCTTCTCACCGAACTCGCTCATGTCGAGCGAGATCAGCGCGCCCTCGTCGTCGAACAGGAACTCGGCGAGCGCCTTGGCCAGCTCGGTCTTGCCGACGCCGGTGGGACCGGCGAAGATGAACGATCCCGAGGGGCGCTTGGGGTCCTTGAGGCCCGCGCGCTGACGGCGGATCGTGCGTGAGAGCGCGGCGATCGCCTCGTCCTGGCCGATGACGCGCTGGTGCAGCGCCTTCTCCATGAACATGAGACGGCTGGTCTCTTCCTCGGTCAGCTTGAAGACCGGGATGCCGGTGGCCTGAGCGAGCACCTCGGCGATCAGACCCTCGTCGACCACCGCGTGACTGGCGACGTCACCCGAGCGCCACTGCTTCTCGAGGCGCAGACGCTCGGCCAGCAGCGACTTCTCCTCGTCCCGCAGCGCCGCGGCCTTCTCGAAGTCCTGCTCCTCGCTGGCGCGCTCCTTGTCCTCGCGGACCTTGGCGATCTTCTCGTCGAACTCGCGCAACTCGGGCGGGCTGGACAGGATCGACAGCCGCAGGCGGGCGCCGGCCTCGTCGATCAGGTCGATCGCCTTGTCGGGCAGGAACCTGTCCGACACGTAGCGGTCGGCGAGGTTCGCAGCCGCGACGATCGCGCCGTCGGTGATCTGGACCTTGTGGTGTGCCTCGTAGCGGTCGCGCAGGCCCTTGAGGATGTTGATCGCGTGCGGCAGCGACGGCTCGGCCACCTGGATCGGCTGGAAGCGGCGCTCCAGCGCGGCATCCTTCTCGAAGTGCTTGCGGTACTCGTCGAGCGTGGTCGCGCCGATGGTCTGCAGCTCGCCGCGGGCGAGCAGCGGCTTCAGGATCGAGGCGGCGTCGATCGCGCCCTCGGCGGCTCCGGCACCGACCAGGGTGTGGATCTCGTCGATGAAGACGATGATGTCGCCGCGGGTGCGGATCTCCTTGGTGACCTTCTTCAGACGCTCCTCGAAGTCACCGCGGTAGCGGGATCCGGCGATGAGCGAGCCGAGGTCGAGCGAGTAGACCTGCTTGTCCTTGAGCGTCTCGGGCACCTCGCCCTTGACGATCGCCTGCGCGAGCCCTTCGACGACGGCGGTCTTGCCGACGCCGGGCTCGCCGATGAGGACGGGGTTATTCTTGGAGCGGCGCGAGAGGATCTGCATGACCCGCTCGATCTCCTTCTCGCGCCCGATCACGGGGTCGAGCTTGTTATCGCGCGCGGCCTGGGTGAGGTTGCGCCCGAACTGGTCGAGCACCGCCGACCCGCCCTGAGCGGATCCCTGGCTCTGCTCGCCGGCACCGGCGGCGACGCCGGCGGGCTCCTTGCCCTGGTAGCCGCTGAGCAGCTGGATGACCTGCTGGCGCACCTTGTTCAAGTCGGCGCCGAGCTTCACGAGCACCTGGGCGGCCACGCCCTCGCCCTCGCGGATGAGACCGAGGAGGATGTGCTCCGTGCCGATGTAGTTGTGGCCCAGCTGCAGCGCTTCGCGCAGCGACAGCTCGAGGACCTTCTTGGCGCGCGGCGTGAACGGGATGTGCCCGGTCGGCTGCTGCTGGCCCTGGCCGATGATGTCCTGGACCTGCTCGCGGACGGCGTCCAGCGAGATGCCCAGGCTCTCGAGCGCCTTGGCCGCGACACCCTCGCCCTCGTGGATGAGGCCGAGGAGGATGTGCTCCGTGCCGATGTAGTTGTGATTGAGCATCTTCGCCTCTTCTTGGGCGAGCACAACCACGCGACGGGCACGGTCCGTGAATCTCTCGAACATCGTCCACTCCTCCACGCGCCGACACTTCCGGCGCTTACGAAAGACGATAACGACCACAGGATGCCGGTATGCCCGTGTTCGCCGTCGGCGCACCGCCGAAGGTGCATCCGCGTCGTTGAGATCGCGTCGGCTCCGCTTCGCGTCGGATCGACCATTGACATCTCGTTCCGGCATCCATATCGTTTATCGATACCAACGATTTTCGATATGGAGCGATCATGACCCACACCGCAGCTCGCGCGGGCCGGACCACCGCCCTGGTCGCCGCCCTCGTCCTGGGCGGGGCGTTGCTGGTGGCCTCGGTCATCGGCGCCGTCCCGACCATCGCCGGCTTCTTCCTCGACTACTGGAACGGGCGCGCCGACCTCATGACGGGTCGCTTCCCCGAGATTCCGCGCGCGGGCGGAATGTCGCAGGTCGGCGGCGCCGACTACGCCGGCGTCCTCATCGCCAGCGCCGAACCGCTCGTCGGTCCCCGCGCGCTGCAGGCGACGGCGACGGGACTGGGCGTTCTCGTCATCATCGGCGGCAGTCTTCTGGCCGTCCTGCTGGCCACGCGGATGCTGGCGGGGCGCAGCTTCACACGTCTGCTCAGCTGGGGGCTCGGCGCGCTCGGCCTGCTCGTGATGCTCGCCGCCGCGCTCGCCCCGCAGCTGCAGGCGCTCGCCGTCGACATCGCGGTCCAGGACCTCGGTTACCGCATCTACGATCCGGCCGCCGATGCCGTGATGACCGCGGACGGCCCGGAGTCGGTGATCCTGTCGCTGTGGGATCCGGAGTGGATCCTCGATCGGGTCGACGTCACCCTGTTCCTGCTCGGCGCCGTCATCGCCGTCCTCGGCCTGCTCGTGACCGACGGGACGCGGCTGCAGCGCGAGACCGAAGGGCTGGTGTGACCCATGTTCGCAGGCTGGTACCTCTTCGCCGCGCTCGCGGTCTTCGCCCTCATCGCGACGACCATCGTCGTCTTCGCCACTGCCACGGCACGTGCCCGCTCCACCGATGGGTCCCCGATCGTGGTCCGAGTGACCCTCTGGGTCGCCGTGGCGTGGGCCGTGTTCAGCGTGATCGGCGCGACCGTCATCGCCCTGACGACACTCATGCAGGACGACATCAGGGTCATCGTCCCCGTGCAGGAGTTCTGGCCGCAGCTGCCCGACGGCGTCGTCGTGGAAGGACCGACCGCGACGATCTGGGGTGGTGGGTTCACGTCCGCCGAGCTCGTCACCCGTGATCTGAGCACCGGCGTACGGTCGATGTGGGCGATCGCCCAGGCCTTCGCCTGGCTCGTGCCCGGCACGATCGCGGCGATGATCGCGGTCGCCTGCTATCAGCTGCTGGCCGGTCGCGCCTTCGCGCCGGTCGTGGCCCGGATGGCGATGGTCACGGCGGTGGTGGTCGCCACCGGCGGCATCGCCGCCCAGGTGCTCGGCGACATCGCAGGGAGCATGGCGAGCACGGAGCTGCTCTTCGTGGGCGCGAGCCGGACTCCCGCCGACATCCCGGGCATCGAGCACGTCCTCGACGCCTGGTGGCCCGCCGCGACGTTCTCCATCACGTTCCCGTTCTGGCCGATCGCCGCGGGCCTCGCGTTCGCCGCGCTGGCCGCGATCCTCCGCTACGGCTCCCGCCTGCAGCGCGACACGGAGGGACTCGTATGAGCCCCACCGAAGCGGACGAGGCCACCGGCATCCACTGCCGTCTCGACGAGCTGCTCGAGGCGCGCGGGATGACCCTCACCCGGCTGTCCGAGCTCGTCGGCGTCAGCGTCGTGAACCTGTCGGTCCTGAAGAACGACCGCGCGCGCGCGATCCGGTACTCGACCCTGTCGGCGATCTGCCGCGCGCTGGACTGCGAGGTGGGCGACCTCCTGGTCTGCGCCGACTGACGGCCCGCTCGCGTCGGTGCGCTCGGCGCCGGCCCCGACTCGGGTCGGTGCGCTCGGCAGTCACTTATGCACGGTCCCACGCGCCCACACTGTGCCTTAGCGCCTGCCGAACGACACGCCACCCCCGACCCGCTCCTTCGGCAGTCGCCCCGGCACAATCCCACCCGCCCACACCGTGCCCCAGCGCCTGCCCAACGACACGCCACCCCCGACCCGCTCGTTCCACAGTCGCCCCGGCACATTCCCACCCGCCCGCACTGTGCCCCAGCGCCTGCCGAACGACACGCCACCCCGCCCCGCTCCTTCGGCAGTCACCTATGCACAGTCCCACCCGCCCACACCGTGCCTTAGCGCCTGCCCAACGACACGCCACCCCCGACCCGCTCCTTCGGCAGTCACCCCGGCACAATCCCACCCGCCCACACCGTGCCCCAGCGCCTGCCCAACGACACGCCACCCCCGGCCCGCTCCTTCGACAGTCACCTATGCACAATCCCACCCGCCCACACCGTGCCTTAGCGCCTGCCGAACGACACGCCACCCCGCCCCGCTCCTTCGACAGTCACCTATGCACAATCCCACCCGCCCACACCGTGCCTTAGCGCCTGCCCAACGACACGAAGCGCGCCGGGGCGCGACGCCACGCGACGCGCGTGCGCGGGATGCGAAGCCGTTACCGCGCGCGACGCGCGAGCGCGGCACGCACCCGCGCCGCCACAGCATGCGGGGCGCCGTAGGCCTGCGCGCGTGTCACGCGGATCACGATCCAGCCCATCGCCGCGAGAGCCTCGTACCGGGAGATGTCCTTCGCCCACTGCTCGGGATCGGTGCGGTGCTGGTCACCCTCGTACTCGACGGCGATCTTCAGGTCCTCATACGCGAGATCGACGACCGCGACCAGTTCGCCATGGACACCGCGGACGGCGACATTCAGCGCCGGCTCGGGCAGCCCCGCATCGACGATCGCGCATCGGCAGCGCGTCTCGCCCGCTGACGCGCTGCGCGTGCGGACGCGCAGCGCCGCGGATCGAAGCCGCACCACCCCGGCCCACCGTCCCGCGCCGGCGGCGGCGACGAGCTGTTCGGGGACCGCAATCGGTTCCCGATCGCCGTGGAAGATGCGCTCCCGCACGATCGCATCGCCCAGGGCGACGAGCTCGACGTCGGACACGAGCACCGACGCCATCGACGCCCACGTCGACGCCGGGTCTGTGACACGCAGTCCGTCGACCTCGACGACGCCGGCGAGGTGCGGCTGCAGCTGATGACCCGTGACCCCCGCCCGCCGCGGGTGGCGTTCGGGTGCCAGCACACCGACGTCGAGGGCTCGGGCAGCCGTCAGGAGCAGCTGAGGCAGCGGCACCCGCCAGGCCGCGGCCGCCACCACATGGGTGAAGAACTGATTGTCGGGCATGACGCGCGCATACGTCCGCGCCCGAGCGACGAGCTCACTCCGGCGCCTCTCGAGGTCGGGGACGTCGACCTCGTCGACCTGCGACTGCTCCGCGCGCACACGCATGCCGCGGTGCGGCGCCAGCAGATCAGATCCGCGCAGCCGGGATCGGGGGACACCGGCGTCGCGCGCCTCGCGCACCGTGAAGACGCGAGAGATGGATGCCGGGAGCTCGTTGCGGCGCATCCGACCATCGTGTCGCGGCGGCCCGCCGTGTGCGGGCGAGCGCTGTCGATCCGTGGACAGTGCGCCAAGATCGCACCCTGGGGAGGAAGCTGCACAAGCGCCTGCCGAACGCGACACGCACCCGGCATCCACGATTCAACAGTCAGCCCGGCACAGTCCCCGAACGCAACACCGTGCACAAGCGCCTGCCGAACGCGACACGCACCCGGCATCCACGATTCAACAGTCAGTCCGGCACAATCCCCCAGCGCGACACCGTGCACAAGCGCCTGCCGAACGCGACGCGCACCCGGCATCCACGACTCAACAGTCAGCCCGGCACAGTCCCCCAACGCGACACCGTGCGCAAGCGCCCGCCGAACGCGACACGCACCCGGCACCCGGCACCCGGCACCGGCACCCACGACGACCGAACGCGACAGCGACCCGCCCGGGGGCGCGGAGACTCAGTCGGCGATCGGGATCGTCACCGGCTCGGCGAACTCGAAGCCGCCCGTCAGCGTCACCGTCGCGGCGCCGTCCACGCCGGACACCGCCGCGAGCGCGACGCGCGGCGCCATGTCCATGGTGCACACCGTGGCCGGGTCGGGCGTCGCGAAGGTCACGGTCACCTCGGCGCCTTCGGCGTCCACCGACTCGATCTGAGGGGCGCACGACGACGAGCCCCACGTGAGGATCGCGAAGACGTCGTCGTCGACCCACCCGGCCGACGGCGTGTAGTCCTCGACCGCGCCGCCCGCGTACGCGTCGAGGTCCGTCTCGCCCCACACGTCGCCGTACGACACCTGGATGTCGAGCTCCTTCGTCGCATCCACACCCTCGGGCACGCCCACGAGCGTCGCACGCGGAACCAGGTCGCGGGTGCACGGCGTGCCCGCCTCGGGGTCTTCGAGCGTGACGACGAGCACGCCGTCGTCGAGCGTGGCGTCAGCGGCGATCGGCACGCAGGACGACGATCCGTGCGTCACGAGCGCGATGAGCGAGCCGCCGGCCAGCCATGCGGCATCCACATCGAGTCCGACCGATTCGGATGCGGCATCCGGCGCGCCGCCGGGAGCGGCGGAACCGGTCGCGCATCCGGCGAGGGTGAGCAGGCCCGCGGCGAGCAGTGCTGCGGCGGACAGGGAGCGAGTCGACATGGGGGATCCTTTCGAAAGGGATGCCGGGGCATCCACTCGGTCAGTGTCGCGTCGCGGCCGACCGTCTCAGAGTCGGCCGCTACTGCAGCGCCGAGGTCAGCCGGGCGAGGTTGTCGAGGATCTTCGAGCGCAGCGGTTGCTGACGCCACTCGTCGGCCGTCAGCTCGCGCGACATGGACCGGTAGTGGTCCTCGACCTCGCGCATCTGCGTGACGAACTCTCCGCCGCGCACGAGCATCGTGATCTCGAGGTTGAGACCGAACGAGCGCATGTCCATGTTGCTCGACCCGATGACGGCGACCTCATCGTCGATGGTCATCGACTTGGAGTGCAGGATGAACGGCTTCTGGTACATCCAGATCTTCACGCCGGCGCGCAGCAGCATCTCGTAGTAGCTGCGCTGCGCGTGGTAGACCATCGCCTGGTCGCCCTCCTCCGAGACGAACAGCTCGACCTGCACGCCCCGCTGGCACGCGGTCTGGATCGCCAGCAGCAGCGACTCCTCGGGGACGAAGTACGGGCTGACGATGATGATCCTGCGCTTGGCCGCGAACAGCAGCGTCAGGAACAGCTTGAGGTTGTTCTGGAACTCGAAGCCCGGGCCGGATGGGATGATCTGGCAGTCCAGGTCGCCGGTGCCCGTCGTGACGTCGAACAGCTCCACGCCCTCGACGAACTCGTCCGTCTCGCTGTACCAGTCGCTGAGGAACACGGCGTTGATCGACGCGACGACCGGTCCGTCCACGCGCACCATGAGGTCGACCCAGTGCAGGCCGCGCCGCAGGTTCTTGGGCAGGTTGTAGGTCGAATCGGTCACGTTCTGCGAGCCCGTGAAGGCGACGCGGCCGTCGACGACGAGGAGCTTACGGTGGTTGCGCAGGTCCGGGCGCTGGTACTTCCCCTTCAGCGGCTGGACCGGCAGCATCAGGTGCCAGTGCGCGCCCATGGCGTCGAGGCGGCGCAGCGTCTGCTTGTAGAACGGCTTGCTGCGGTTGGCCCAGTGGTCCATCAGCACGCGCACGGGCACGCCGCGCGCGGCGACCTCTTCGAGCGCGCGGAAGAAGTCCTCCGTCGCCGCGTCGGCCTGCAGGATGTAGAACTCGACGTGCACGTAATCCTGCGCCGCGCGGATGGCCGCGGCCATCGCATCGATGCTGTCCTGGTAGCCCGCGATGAGCTGCGCACCGTTGTCGCCGGCCAGCGGGAGCGCGCCGAGGTTGCGGTTCAGCCGGACGAGCGACGTGAACCACCCCGGCGCATGGGGTCGCAGAGTCCCGAAGTCCAGGTTGCGACTGGTCTCGCGGATGTAGTCGTTGATCTGCTGCTGCTTCTTGCGGCGCTTGCGCGGCAGGCGCGGATTGCCGATGAGCAGGAAGAGCAGGATGCCGATGATCGGGATGAAGTAGATCGCCAGCAGCCACGCCATGGCCGCCGTGGGGCGACGGTTGCGGGGGATCACGATGATCGCCGTGATGCGCACGGTGATGTCGAAGGCCAGGACGACGAACACCCACCACGTCCAGGTCCAGTCGACACTGATGCTGATCACACGATTCCCCTCGCTCACGTGCTGCCGCTCAGCGTATCGGTGCGCGGCGACGCGGGTCGTGCGGTCAGGCGGCGGAGGAGTCTCTCACCGGGGTGCCGAGTCCGCGCTTGGCGCGCTCCTCAGCCTCGATGCGCGCGTAGGCGCGACGCTCGTTGCGGTCCATGCGGAGGATGCTGCGCAGCACGAAGACGAACAGGCTGAGCACGACGACGGTCGGCGCCAGTGACCAGACGACCGCGAGCCAGTACTCATCCATGGCATCCATCGTACGCGGCGACGCAACGCCTCCTCCCCAGAACGGCAATCCGCGCAGCTGTCCACGATTCCGGCTCTGCGCCACCCGCGTGCGACGCGCGGCGAGGACGCTGGCTGTCATGCCGACCACCATCACCGCCGCCGACCCGGCGCACTTCCTGTCCCTCGTCCCCCGTTTGCTGGGGTACACCCCCGCCCGCAGCCTCGTCCTGGTCCCGATGCGCGGCAGTCGCAGCCTCGGCGCACTGCGCGTCGATCTGCCGCCCGACGAGCTCGACGGCGCCGAGGCGGTGGCGGCGAACGTCGTCGGGATGGTGTGCCGCATCCCGCGCGCCGACGGGATGATCGCCGTGATCTACACGGACGCCTCAGCATCCCTCGATCTGCCCGGCTACGCGCTGATCGCCGCCCTCGACCGGCACGCCGACGCCTGCGGACTCGCCGTCGTCGACGCATTGACGGTCGCGGGAGACGGCTGGGGCTCGCACCGCGATCCGCAGCGCCCCGAAGGCGGTCGTCCGCTCGCCGAACTCGAGCGCCGCCTGCCGCCGGTGCCGGGCGATCAGCGTTCCGGCAGCGACCTGCCCGAGTCCAGCGCGCAGGCGCGCGCCGATGTCGCGGTCGCGCTGCAGTCGCTGTACGGGGCCCTCGAGGTGCTGTGCGGCATCCCGGCGGGAGACACCGCGCGAGACGGGGCTGCGGAGCGGTCAGAGGACGCCGCGGCCGACATCCGCATCGACCCCGCCGCGCTCGAGGCGGCGTGCGCCTTCGGCGACCTGCCGGCGCTGTTCGAAGACGCGCTGGGGTGGGATGCCGGTGACCGCACGCCCATGCGGATCGCCGAGCTCGCCTGGTGCCTCAACCGCCCCGCGCTGCGCGACGTCGCGCTCGTGCAGTGGTCGAGCGACCGGGCCGGCGGCGAACGGGCGATCGAGGCCCAGCAGCGGTGGGAGGACGGCGCGGACTACCCCGCCGATCTGGCATCGGTGATGTGGGGCGAGGGCGAGCGCCCCGATCCGGGCCGGCTCGAGACCGCGCTGACGCTCGTGCGCCATGTCGCCGCGACGGCTCCGACGCCGCTGCGGGCGGGGCCGCTGGCGATGTGCGCGTGGCTGGCCTGGGCGCTGGGCCGATCGACGCACGCCGAGCACTACGCGGTCCTGGCGCACGACGTCGAGCCCGACCACGGCCTCGCCGACATCGTGCGCTCGTTCGTCGCCGCCGCGCACCTGCCCGACTGGGCGTTCCGCGAGCGGTGACGCTACTTGACGAGCGGGAAGAGGATCGTCTCCCGGATCCCCAGGCCCGTGATAGCCATCAGCAGCCGGTCGATGCCCATGCCCATGCCGCCGGTGGGCGGCATCCCGTGCTCGAGGGCGCGCAGGAACTCTTCGTCCACGCGCATGGCCTCGTCGTCGCCGCGCGCGGCGAGCTTGGCCTGCTCGACGAAGCGCTCCCGCTGGATGACGGGGTCGACGAGCTCGGAGTAACCGGTCGCCAGCTCGAACCCGCGCACGTACAGGTCCCACTTCTCGACGACGCCCGGGATCGTGCGGTGCTCGCGCACGAGCGGGCTCGTGTCGAGCGGGAAGTCCATGACGAACGTCGGACGCTCCAGGCCGCCCTTCACGAAGTGCTCCCAGAGCTCCTCGACGAGCTTGCCGTGCGTCGCGATCTTCGCGGGCACCTCCACGCCGACCTCGGCCGCGAGCGCCTGCAGCTCATCGAGCGAGGTCGCGGGCGTGATCTCGCGCGTCGCAGCAGCCGACAGCGAGTCGTACATCGAGATGCGCTCCCACTGGCCGCCCAGATCGAACTCGGTGCCGTCGGCCCAGGTGACGGTCGTCGATCCGGCGACGGCGCGCGCCGCGTTCTGGATGAGCTCCTGCGTGAGGTCGGCGATCCCCTGATAGTCCGAGTAGGCCTGGTACGCCTCGAGCATCGCGAACTCCGGGCTGTGCGTGGAGTCGGCGCCCTCGTTGCGGAAGTTGCGGTTGATCTCGAACACGCGGTCGATGCCGCCGACCACAGCCCGCTTGAGGAACAGCTCGGGCGCGATGCGCAGGAACAGGTCGGCGTCGAAGGCGTTCGACCGCGTGACGAACGGGCGCGCCGCCGCGCCGCCGTGCTGGACCTGCAGCATCGGCGTCTCGACCTCGACGAAGTCGTGCGCGGCGAAGGTCTGCCGCAGGCTCGCGTTGACCGCGGCACGGGCCAGAACCGTCTCGCGCGCCTGGTCGCGGACGATGAGGTCGAGGTAGCGGGAGCGCACGCGGCTCTCCTCGCTGAGTTCGGTGTACAGGTTCGGCAGCGGCAGGAGCGCCTTGGCCGCGATCGTCCAGTCGCTCACCATGATCGACAGCTCGCCGCGGCGGCTCGAGACGACCTGGCCGGTCACCGAGACGTGGTCGCCGAGGTCGACGAGCTCCTTCCACGCCTGCAGCGACTCGTCGCCGACCTCCGCCAGCGAGACCATCGCCTGAATGCGACTGCCGTCACCGGACTGCAGCGACGCGAAGCACAGCTTGCCGGTGTTGCGGCTGAACACGACGCGACCGGCGATGGATGCCGTGATGCCGGTCTCTGCGCCGGCGTCGAGGTCCGCGTACTGCGCGCGCAGGGCGGGGATCGTGTCGCTGACCGGGACGGCCACCGGGTAGGCGCCGCCCGCGGCATCCGCCCGCTCGGCGATCAGCCGTTCGCGCTTGGCGAGACGGACGACCTTCTGCTCGTGCGCTTCGGCCTCGGCGGCCGCTGCGGCGGTCTCGGCGTCGGGCGTCTCGGCGGGCGCGGGCGCGTCGGTCATCAGGGCTCCTCGGGAATCGACCCCTCAGTCTATCGGCGGCGGCCTGCGCGGCCGCCGCTCGCCGGCGAGGCCGTCCGGCTCAGACGATGTCGCCGGGATCCGGCGCGGCGCTCCACTCGGAGAGCGCGCGATCCGCCGTCGAGTGCACGAGCGCGGACAGAAAGCGTCCGGGCTCGTCGACGCCGGCCGAACGCAGCAGCGTCGCCGACTGCCGCACGATGGATGCCGAGAACTCCGTCGCCGTCGCAATCGCCTCGCCGTACGCGGCGCGATCGGCTTCGGCGACGACGACGGGCTCGCAGCCGAGCTCGACGGCGAGCGCCTGTGCGATGGGGAGGACCGCCGAGGGCGCCGTGACGGCCGCGTACGCGCCGTGAAGCTGGCGCAGATCGATCGTGGTGCCCGTGAACGCGATCGCCGGGTGCACCGCGAGCGGGATCGCTCCGCGCGCGGCGGCCGGGGCGAGGATCTCCGTTCCGAAGGCGGCATCGGTGTGCAGCACGAGTTGCCCCGTCTGCCAGGCGCCGAGATCGGCCAGACCGGCCACCAGGCCGGACAGCTCCTCGTGCGGAACCGCCAGCACGACCAGCTCGCTGCGGCGCACGACCTCATCGGCCGAGAGCACCGGGACGCCCGGGAGCATCGCCTCGAGACGGTCGGTGTCGCTGCTCGCCGTCACGCCCGTGAGGGCGTGACCGACGCCCGCGAACGCCGCGGCGAGCACGGGGCCGACGCGGCCGGCGCCGATGATCCCGACGCCGAGCCGGCCGCTGCGCATCACGGACGCGCCTCGGAACCGGGGTCGCGGCCGTGGTCGCGCCTGGGGTCAGGTTCGAGGTCGCGGTCAGTGTCGGGGGCGGGGTCAGACTCGAGGGCGGGATCAGACTCGAGGCCGGGGTCAGACTCGGGGGCGGGGTCGAGGTCTGGGGCGAAGGCGTGGCCGAAGTCGCCTCCCTCCACGGCATCCACATCGGCTTCCGCCCCGGCTGGAGCGTCGACGTCGACCGGCGCGTCGGCACCGGAGTCGGCGGGTGTATTCGAATCGGCGGGTGCATTCGAGCTCCACCGGTGCGAGCGGTCGCTCGACGCGGCCTCGACGACAGCCGCGGACGTGTCGTGCCACAGCGCGACGGCGGCGGACCGGTCGAGGATGCCGAGGGTGCCCGAGACCTGGCCGAGCACGGTGTGGCCCGTGATGTTGGCGGTGTCGTGCAGTCGGTCGACGGGACCCTGATCGACGCGGATGGACTGCAGACGCGCCAGCGGCAGCAGGACGAGCGCGCGCCGCAGCACACCGCTGCGCAGCAGCAGCATCGACGGGGCCAGCTGGAATCCGTTGCGCTTCCACGACAGCGGCCGCAGCCACCACGCGCGCTTCGGGGTGGTCGTGTACGGATCGTCCGCGGCGGGGCCCAGGAGCCCGTGCGCGAACAGCTCGGTCCAGCGGTCGGCGGTGATGTCCGGCAGGAACAGCCGCAGGACCCGCTCGACGTCGTCACGCGTGCCGACCGGGAGGATCTCCGCGAACTGGATCGACGCCGTGTCGGTGGCGGCACGGCCCGAGAGACGATTGACCCGGATCGCCCACCACCCGAATCGGCGCCACAGGATCGGCTGCCGGATCTCGAACGCGTGCACGCGACCCGGCGGCAGCGTCTCGGTGATCGTCGTGAACAGTCCGAACGTGATCCGCACGCCCGACGGGGTCGGCGCGATCGAGTAGCGCAGCGAGCGGGTGATCTGCCGGAACCAGTACGCGCCGAAACCGATCAGCGCCGGGACGATCGAGAACAGCACCCACGGCGTGCCGAAGATCGCACCGGCCACGACGGCGATCAGCAGCAGGATCAGCGCGATCGTCGAGCCCGAGAGCAGGTGCGAGGCGATGAGCCGCCCCGTCGGGATGTGCACGACGGATGCCGGCTCCTCGACGCGGTCCTCGCCCTCGATGAGCCCGGTGAGCCCGGCGCTCACGGTGCCGAAGAGGTCGGCGCGGCCGTGCGGAGCCCGCCCGCCGGTGAGCTGCCGCCCCGACGCGAGGCGGAGGATGTCGCCGCGGACGGCCTCGGCGTTCGTCGTGGAGAGGTACTCGAGCTTGACATTCGAATCGAGGCCGGCGCCGACGACCTCGAGCTTCGCCGCCCCGAGGAGCCGTGCGATCATCGGCCGGGTCAGATTGACGCCCTGCACGCGATCCAGCGGCGCCCGGCGGTGCGTGCGGAAGAGCACGCCGCTGCGCACCTCGACGTCGTCCCCGGTGATCCGGAAAGTGTGGAACCGCCACGACACGTAGAAGACGGCGATCACGACGATCAGGATCGCCAGGACCACCAGCCCCGCCACGAGGAGGAGGTTGTTCGAGACGAGGAACTCGAACGGGTCGCCCTGGTAGTCGACGTCCACGTCGATATCACCGAACGACATCCCGGGCACGAACCACTCGATGAGCCGGTCGCGGAGGTTGGCGATCAGGATGCCGGCGAGCACCAGCAGGAACAGCCCGCCCCGCAGCAGGGGCGTCAGCGGGTGCAGCCGGTGCCATTCGCCGTCGCTGAGCGGTGAGCGCACCGCTTGCTGCGGCGGAGCGGTCTCGAGGGGTTCGGGCGTGCTCACAGGCCGGTCCGGCGGGTCTCGGCGACGTCGATGAGGGTGTCGCGCAGGCGTTCGGCCGCCTCCTGCGTAAGGCCCGGGATGGTGACTCCGGTCGCCGCGGCGGCGGTCACGAGCTTGAGCTGCGCGATGCCGAACCCGCGGTCGAGCGGACCGTGGGTGATGTCGACGAGCTGCATCCGCCCGTAGGGGACGGCGACCATGCGCTGCCACAGGATGCCGCGACGGAAGACCAGGTCGTCGGCGCGCAGCTGATATCCGATCGACCGCGCCTGGCGCGGCAGCACCACGAGCGTGACGAGCGCGACGAGTCCGAGCACCCCGCCGGGGATCCAGGCCCACCACTGGTGCAGCACGAGGGTCAGGACGAGGACGGCCGCCACGACCAGCGCGAGCACGACCCCGTTGGCGATGAACTGCACGACGATGTACTTCGGTGAGACCTGGTGCCACGTGCCGTCGCCGAGGGGGAGCCGGTGCTCACTGCGCGGCTCGATGATGCGGTCGAAGGTCCCGGCATCCAGCACCTCGTCCCGTCCCGTGGGGGCGGCCTCCGGCGCCTCGGGCGCCACCGGTGCCTCCGCCGGCACCGCCGCCTCGTCAGCGGTGGGTGAGACCGAAACCGGGTTCGTCTGGTCCGGGTTGTTCGTCATCGTCGTCCTTCCGAATCGTGCACAGCGCTTCGGCGATCAGACCCGCCGCCACGAGGACGACGCCGCCGACCAGTGCCGCAACCACCGCACTCGTCGAGCCTAACGAGGGCGTGACCGGTCTGGTCAGCAGAAAGATCAGCAGGCCGCCGGCGACACCCGCGACGACGGCGCCGACCAGGCTCGACGCCTTGGCGAGCATCGCGATGCGGACGGCCCGGAACGGGTCGACGGGTGCGGCCAAGCCCGACGTCGCGCGACGGATCGGCAGGGCGAGCACGATGGTGATCAACCCGAGCAGCACGAGAAGGACCGGCAGCAGCAGCGACGGGGTGAAGGTCGGCCGGCCGGTGGAGGTCAGCAGCTGGTCGAGGAGGAAGCCCACCGCGATGCCGGCGGCGGCGACGCCGACGAGCAGCCCCGCGCCGGTGCGCCTCACGAGGCCCCCTCCGCCGGCGTGCGCAGGCGGGCGAGGAGCTCGGCCACACGGCCGGCTCCCGGCACGACCGCGGCGGCGTCGAGGCTCAGCCACGGTTCGAGGACGAAGTCGCGCTCCGCCGCGCGCGGGTGGGGCAGCAGCAGACGCGGATCGTCGCTGCGCACGTCGCCGTAGGCGATCAGGTCGAGGTCGAGGGTGCGGTCGCCCCAGTGCACGCGCCGCTGCCGGCCGTGACGCTCCTCGATGGCGTGCAGCAGCTCCAGCAGCACCGCGGGGGCGAGGGTCGTGTCCAGCAGCGCCACGGTGTTCAGATACGTCGGCGCGGACGCGTCGGGCCCGTCCACCGTCACGGCGATCGACTCGATCGGTGGGGCGGCGGCGACGAGCGTGCTCAGCGGCAGCCGACCGAGTTCGTCGATCGCCGCAGTCATCGTCGCGGAGCGGTCGCCGAGGTTCGCGCCCAGGGCGATGACGGCGCGCACCGGCGCACTGACGGCGCGTGCGGCATCCTCGTCGAGATGCTCGGTCAGGCGCCGGCTCATCGCGCGCCCCGTTCGCGACGGATCGTGACGGCGACGTCGCCGAACGGCACGGCGATGGGCGCCTGCGGCTTGTGGACGGTGACGGTCGCCGATGCGACGAGGGGGTGCGCGAGCGCCGCTGCCGCGATGCGCTCGGCGACGGTCTCGATCAGGTTCGCCGGGTCGCCGCCGAGGATCGCCGCCACCTGCTCGGCGAGCTCGCCGTAGTGCACGGTGTCGGCGACATCGTCGCTGAGCGAGGCGGTGCGCAACGACAGCCCGAGCACGACGTCCGCCACGAACTCCTGGCCGTCGCGGCGCTCGTGCTCGTACACACCGTGGAACCCTGTCGCGCGGATCCCCCGGATCGTGATCTCGTCGGTCATGCCTGCTCCTCCGCCGCGCCGTGCCGGTGGGACTGCAGCCGCGCGATCCGCAGCGCGTCGCGCGTGGCGGCGACGTCGTGCACGCGCACTGCCCACGCGCCGGCCTGCGCCGCGCGCACGCTCGTCACGGCGGTCGCGAGGTCGCGGCGCGCCTCGGTGACCTCGCCGCCCGCCTCCGCGAGCGCATCGGCGAGGAAGCCCTTGCGGCTGCTGCCGACCAGCACCCGCGCGTCCATGGCCACGATGCGCTCCAGACCGCGCAGCACGGCCCAGTTCTGCTGCCCCCGCTTGCCGAAACCCAGCCCGGGGTCGACGATGATGCGATCGGCCGGGATGCCGGCGGCCATCGCCTCGTGGCGGCGCTCGGCCAGCTCCGCCACCACCTCTTCGACGACGTCGTCGTACTGCGCACGCGCGTACATGTCCGTCGAGGGACCGCGCCAGTGGCCCAGGGCGATGTGCGCCTCGGTGTCGGCCACGACGTCGAGGATGCCGGGGTCGGAGAGTCCGCCGGACACGTCGTTGACGATGAGGGCGCCGGCCGAGATCGCGGCCGCGGCGGTCGACGCGTTCAGGGTGTCGACGCTGACGAGGGCCCCCTCGGCTGCGAGCGCCTCGATGACGGGAAGCACCCGCGATCGTTCCACGTCGGGCGAGACCCGCTCGGCACCGGGACGGGTGGACTCGCCCCCGATGTCGAGGATGTCGGCGCCGGCGGCGATGAGCGCCCGTCCGTGGGCCACGGCATCCGTCGCGCCGAAGTGTCGCCCGCCGTCGCTGAACGAGTCGGGCGTGACGTTGACGATGCCCATCACCAGGGTCGTCATGAGGCGTGCCCGTGGCCGGTCAGCAGCGTGATGATCTCGGTGCGGGCTGCCGGCTCGGCCAGCTCGCCGCGCGCCGCGATCGTCACGGTCGAGGCATCGGGCTGGCGTCCCCCGCGCATCGTGACGCACTCGTGCGTCGCATCGAGGACGACGAGCACGCCGCGCGTATCGAGCGAGCCGGCGATGACGTCGGCGATCTGCTCACCCAGGCGCTCCTGCACCTGCGGACGCGCGGCGAGCAGGTCGACCACGCGCGGCAGCGCGCCGAGTCCGACCACCTGCTCGCCCGGCAGGTACGCGATGTGCGCGTGCCCGGCGAAGGGCAGTAGATGGTGCTCGCACACGGAGCGGAACCGGATGTCGCGGAGCATGACCGCGCCGGAGGGGAGCGTGTCGGGCGCCGGCCCGCGTGCCACCGAGATGGTGTGCTGCAGGGGCGCCGCGGCATCCTCTCCCACCCCGGCGAAGAACTCGGCGTACGCGTCGGCGACGCGATGCGGCGTCTGCTTGAGGCCGGGGCGATCCGGGTCCTCCCCGATCGCCTCGAGCAATTCGCGCACCGCGGCGGCGATGCGATCACGGTCGACGGCCACGACTCGAGCCTATGCCGCCGCGGGCTACGCGGTCGCCGGGCGGGTCTGGCCGGCCGCGCGACGGGCGGGGGCCTTCTCGGTCGCGACGGCGCCCTCGGCCTCGGTCGCGGCGGCAAGGCCCGCCTCGTCCTGCCGCTGGGGCACCTCGACCGGCGGCAGCGTCGAGACCGGACGCTCCTGGCTCGACAGCCACTGCGGTCGCGGGGGCAGCTTCTTGATGTCGCGGAAGATCTCGGCGAGCTCGATGTGGTCGAGCGTCTCCTTCTCCAGCAGTTCCAGGGCCAGCTTGTCCAGAACGTCGCGGTTCGCGTTGAGGACCTCGTAGGCCTCGTTGTGCGCCTGCTCGATGAGGTCGCGGACCTGATCGTCGACCCGCTCGGCGATCCGCTCGGAGAAGTCGCGGCCGTGACCCATGTCGCGGCCCATGAACACCTCACCGGAGGAGGAGCCGAGCTTGACGGGTCCGACATCGGTCGTCATGCCGTACTCGGTGACCATCTTGCGTGCGATCCCGGTGGCCTTCTCGATGTCGTTCGAGGCGCCCGTCGTCGGATCGTGGAACACGATCTCCTCGGCGACGCGGCCGCCCATCGCATACGTGAGCTGATCCTGCAGCTCGTTGCGGGTGACCGAGTACTTGTCGTCCAGCGGGAGCACCATCGTGTAGCCGAGGGCTTTGCCGCGCGGGAGGATCGTCACCTTCGTGACCGGGTCGGTGTGGTTCATCGCCGCGGCGGCGAGCGCGTGCCCGCCCTCGTGGTACGCAGTGATGAGCTTCTCCTTGTCCTTCATGACGCGCGAGCGCCGCTGCGGGCCGGCGATCACGCGGTCGATCGCCTCGTCGAGGGCGCGCATGTCGATCAGCTGCGCGTTGGAGCGCGCGGTCAGCAGCGCGGCTTCGTTGAGGACGTTCGCGAGATCGGCGCCGGTGAAGCCCGGGGTCTTTCGCGCGATGACCGACAGGTCGACCGACGGCGAGAGCGGCTTTCCGCGACCGTGCACCTCGAGGATGCGGTGACGGCCCTTCAGATCGGGGGCGTCGACGCCGATCTGGCGGTCGAAGCGACCCGGGCGCAGCAGCGCGGGGTCGAGGATGTCGGGACGGTTGGTGGCGGCGATGACCAGCACCGAGACCTTCGGGTCGAAGCCGTCCATCTCCACGAGCATCTGGTTCAGCGTCTGCTCGCGCTCGTCGTGCCCGCCGCCCATGCCGGCACCGCGGTGACGGCCGACGGCGTCGATCTCGTCGATGAAGATGATCGCCGGGGCGTTCTCCTTGGCCTGGGTGAACAGGTCGCGGACGCGACTGGCCCCGACGCCGACGAACATCTCGACGAAGTCCGAGCCGGAGATCGAGTAGAACGGCACGCCGGCCTCGCCGGCGACGGCGCGCGCGAGCAGGGTCTTTCCGGTTCCGGGAGGACCGTACAGCAGGACGCCCTTGGGGATGCGGGCGCCGACGGCCTGGAACTTCGCCGGGTCCTTCAGGAAGTCCTTGATCTCCTGCATCTCTTCGATGGCCTCGTCGGCACCGGCGACGTCCTCGAACGTGACGGTCGGCGTCTCCTTGGTGACCAGCTTCGCGCGCGACTTGCCGAACTGCATGACCTTGCTGCCGCCGCCCTGCGCGGAGGACAGCAGCCACCAGAACAACAGACCCAGCAGGAGCAGCGGGATCATCAGGGAGATCACGCCGTCGAACCAGGTCGCGCGCGGCACGACGTCGTTGAAGCCGTCCTTCGGCGCAGCGGAGTCGATCGCGGCGACGACCTCGTCGGCACGGGCGTCGACGTAGTAGAACTGCACGCTCGTCGAGCCCTCGAACTCCCGCGACAGCTCCAGGTCGACGCGCTGGTCGCCGTCGGTCGTGACGACCTTCGTGACGGTGCTGCCCTTGAGCAGCTCAAGCCCCTGCTGCGTCGTGATCTGCTTGGCGCCGGTGAGGCTGGAAATCAGCGTCATGCCGATCAGCAGGAGCGCACCGATGAGCAACACGTAGATGAACGGGTTGCGCGAGAGCTTCTTGACATTCATGGTCAGGCCAGGCTACCCCTCGGCCCTATGGGCCGTCTGAGCATTCGCCCACGGCGTACGGCCGCTCGCCCTCCTCGCCCCTCGCCCCCGCCCCTCACCCCGCGGCCCTCGCCGCTCGCCCTTCCGCCCCCGGTGCACGGCCCTCGCCGCACCGCCCTCGCCGCTCGCCCCGGCCTCCGGCGCTCAGCCCCACCCCGGTGATCGAGTGCCGCCGCGCAGCGGCGGTGTATCGAGATCACGCCAAATCAGGCGAGATCAGGCGAGATCAGGCGAGATCAGGAGTACACGTGCGGCGCGAGCACGGCGACGTCGCGGAGATTGCGGTACCGCTCGTCGTAGTCGAGGCCGTAGCCCACGACGAAGTCGTTCGGGATGTCGAAGCCCACGTAGCGGCAGTCGATCTCGACCTTTGCGGCGGCGGGCTTGCGCAGGAGCGCGAGCACCTCGACCGAGGCCGGGCCGCGCGAGGTGAAGTTCTCGAGCAGCCAGCTGAGCGTCAGTCCCGAGTCGATGATGTCCTCGACGATGAGCACATGCTTGTCGGTGAGGTCGGTGTCGAGGTCCTTGCGGATCTGCACGACGCCGCTCGACTTCGTGCCGGCGCCGTAGGACGAGACGGCCATCCAGTCCATCGTGACGTCGCGCGGCAGTTGGCGGGCGAAGTCCGCCATGACCATGACGGCACCCTTGAGGACGCCGACGAGAAGAAGGTCCTTGCCCTCGTAGTCGGCGACGACCTGGAGGGCCAGCTCGCTCAGCCGGGTGTGGATCTGCTCCTCGGTGACGAGAACCTCGGAGAGCTGGTCAGCGATGTCGGCTGCGCGCATGTTCCGAGTCTAGACGTGCCGTGTCGGTGCGCCGCGGGCGGGAATAGGCTGAGCGCGACGGGCGACGCAGCCCGTTGATCTCACCCACTGGGAAGGACGCCGCCATGGCCGGACTCGATGACATTCTGAAGGTGCTGCCGATCGATCAGATCGCCTCGAAGCTCGGCGTCGACCCTCAGGTCGCGGCGCAGGCGGTCCAGGAGGGCGGCGGCGCGATCCTCGGCGCCCTGCAGAAGAACGCCGCGACGGCCGAGGGGGCCTCGTCGATCGAAGCCGCGCTCGGCAAGCACTCCGGACTCGGCGACGCGATCGACCTCGACGCCGTCGACACGACCGACGGCGAGAAGATCCTCGGGCACGTCTTCGGCGGCCATCAGGGCGAGGTCGCCCAGAAGCTGACGCAGGAGCCGCGCACGGCCGGCATCGACTTCGGCGCGCTCCTGCCCGTGCTCGCCCCCGTGGTGATGGGTCTGCTCGCGAAGAACAAGACAGCGCCCACGGCATCCACCGCGCCGCAGTCCTCCGGCGGCGTCGGCGATCTCATCGGCGGACTGCTCGGCAGCGGCCAGCAGAGCGGCGGCCTCGACGTGGGTGGGATCCTCGGCGGACTGTTCGGCGGCAAGCGGTAGCGCGCCCGCCCGAGCTCGGCGGGCGGCAGGCGCACCGCGCCCGGAGGAGCTCAGGCGGCCGTGAACTCCAGGCGGGCGCCGACGCGGCGTGCCCGGCATCCGGGCAGATCGATCGGGCCCTGGCCCGTCCATCCGGTGACCAGACGCGCGACCTCGAGAGTCTGCGCGCGCGTCAGCGCGACGCCGAACTCGCTCCCGACCACATGCCGGATGATGCGGTGTCGCAGTGCCGCGGGGTTGGCGGCGAGGGCGGCGACCGAGATGGCGATGCCCGCCTCGGCCGGCTCGACGATGTCCTCGATCGTCTCGTCGATCATGTCGGCGAAGGCCTCGGCGTCCTCGCGGAGCTGGTCGGCCGTGCGCGCGAGCGCCTCGGCGACGCCGGGCCCGATCTGGGTCTCGAGCAGCGGCAGGACGTCGAGCCGCACGCGGACCCGCGCGAAGCGACGATCGACGTTGTGCGGGTCGTCCCAGGGCTCGAGTCCCTCCGCAGCGCACGCCGCGCGCGTCGTCGTGCGGCGTACGGTCAGCAGCGGGCGGACCCAGGCGAGGCCGTCGTCGCTGCGGGCGGGCGCCATGCCGGCGAGGCTTGTCGCGCCCGAGCCGCGGGCGAGTCCGAGGAGCACCGATTCGGCCTGGTCGTCGAGCGTGTGCGCGAGCAGGATCGCTGCTGCGCCCGCCTCCCGTGCCGCCGTGGCCAGCGCGGCACGGCGCGCGACGCGCGCGGCCGCCTCCGGGCCGCCGTCAGCGCCGACCTCGACGCGCACCACCCGCGCGTCGAGTCCGAGGCCGCGCGCCAGGTCGGCCGCGTGACCGGCGACCGCATCGGAGCCGTCCTGCAGGCCGTGGTCGACGACGACCGCCGTCGCGGCGATGCCCGCCTTCGGCGCCTCGAACGCGACCGCTGCGGCGAGGGAGAGTGAGTCCGCCCCGCCGGAGAGGCCGACCACGACGCCCCCGTCGAGGCCGGTCAGGGCGGTGCGCACGGCGAGGCGGATCTCGGCGACAGCGGGGTCGAGGCTCGGTCGGTGGTCCACGCCCCCACGGTATCGGTCACCCCGGCATCCGTTCCCCGTCTGCGCCCCGGAGGCCCGGCTGGGTCTCGGTCGCGCCGCCGCGGCGCCACCGTCTTCGTCCATTCGCCGCTCAGGCCGTTCACAATTCAGGCTCCCCGGCCGCCCGCTCCGGGCACATCCGCGCCGTTCCGCGCCCCGCGGCCGCGCCGCACCTCGCCCAGCCTGAATTACGCACGCGCCGCCCCGGCGGGCCGCAGCAACTAGGCTGGTGCGCGGCATTTCCGCAGACTTCGAAGGAGCACCACATGGGCGCGTACGACGCCGTCATCGAGATCCCGCGGGGCAGCCGCGTCAAGTACGAGGTCGACCACGGAACCGGCCGCGTGTTCCTCGACCGCGTGCTCTTCACGCCCATGGGCTACCCCGCGAACTACGGGTTCTTCGAGGACACGCTCGGCGAAGACGGTGACCCGCTGGATGTCCTCCTGCTGCTCGACCGCGACCTCTACCCGGGCGTCATGGCCAAGGTCCGCCCCGTCGCGGTGCTGAAGATGCTCGACGAGGCCGGCGGCGACGACAAGGTCGTCGCGGTCCTGGCGAAGGACCCGCGCTGGGACCACATCCAGGACGTGAGCGACCTCGACGAGTGGACCAAGGGCGAGATCGGCCACTTCTTCGAGCACTACAAGGACCTCGAGCCCGGCAAGTGGGTCAAGGTCGACCAGTGGGGCGACGCATCCGAGGCCGAGCGCCTCGTGGGCGAGGCGTTCGTCCGCTTCCAGGAGCACGACGCAGAGACGCGCACGCAGGGTGAGGGTCACGCACCCAAGACGCTCTGACGCGGAACTGACCAGAGGGGTGGATGCCGCGGCATCCACCCCTCTGGTCGTCTGCTGAGTCGCTAGACCGAGACGCCGCGGGCGCGCAGGTACGGCGCCGGATCGATGCGAAGTCCGTTGCGGTAGACCTCGAAGTGGAGATGACAGCCGGTCGAGGCGCCGGTGGTGCCGACGTACGCGATGACCTGACCGGCCGAGACGTAGTCCCCGTTGCCGACCGCGTACCCGCCGCCGACGATGTGCGCGTAGCCGGTGACGATGCCGCCGCCGTGGTCGATGCGGATGAAGTTACCCCACGACCCGCTGTACCCGGCGAAGACGACCCGACCGCTCGAGGCCGCGTAAATGGGCGAGCCGCATCGGCCCGCGAAGTCGATCCCTCGGTGGCCGCCGCTGGTGCAGTGGCCGTTCGCGCAGATCGCCCCGCGCGTGCCGAACCACGAGCTGACGTAGCCGCTGCCGGGCCGCGCCCAGCCGGACCCCTGGACATCGCCGGCACTGCCGCCGCCGCCGCTGCCGGCACCGCTGCCTGAGCCGCCACCCCCACCACCGCCGCTGCCACCGCCGGCGTTGGCCGCGCGCTCTTCTTCTTCCCGCTTGCGACGCTCTTCGTCTTCTTTGGCCTTGCGCGCCGCTTCCGCGCGTTCCCGGGCCAGACGCTCCTCGCGCGCCTTGCGTGCCGCCTCGACACCCGCCTGGTACTGCGCGATCGTCGTCGCGGTCGTGTCCCTGAGCGCCAGCAACTGCGCCTCGAGCGTCTCGCGGTGCTCGCTCTGCGCGTCCAGCGCGGCCTGCGCGGCGGCGGCGGCGTCCTGCGCACGGAGCATCTTGACCTCGGCCTCGCGCTTCAGCTTGTCGCGCGCGTCGCGCGCGACGACGGCCTGGTCCCTGAGGCTCTGTGCGTTGTCACGAGCGCCGACGGCTTCGGCGTAGATCGAGCGGTTGGCGGCGACGAGCTTGTCCATCGTGCCGAGTCGGGCGAGCAGGTCGTCAGCAGTGGCCGCCGAGCCCGAGAAGAAGAGCTCGAGGGACGTGTCATCGCTGCCGGCGCGATACTGCTGCGCTGCGAGCTGGCCGAGCTTCTGAGCCGCGGCATCGGCGCGCGCGGCTTCCGCGTCGGCCTGCGACTGGAGTTCCTCAGCGCGCAGCGCCGCGTCTTCGTACTCTTCCTGGGCGACCGCGTACTCGTTGCCGAGGCGCTCCGCCTCGGCCTGCTTGTACGCGACGTCCGCTGCCAGATCCGAGATGAGCTTCTCGATCCGGGCGATCTCGTTGCCCTTCGCGGCCTCGTTCGCCTTGGCCCGCTGCACGTCATCCCAGGACGGATAGGTCGTCGCCGCGAACGCGGGCGAAGCGAGGGCGAAGCCGGCGACTGCGACCCCGAGCATCCCCGCGCCGAGCGCGGTGCGACGGGTCACCGTCCGACCGAAAGCGCGCTGTTCCTCGGGTGTGGGCGCGCACCCGCACGCCAGGGCATCCCCAGTTGTGAACGGCACGCGCATCCTCTCCACCACACGAGTAACAGCAATCACACTAGCAACATGCGCCCCAGATGCCAGAGTGTTCTCTTCGTCCATAGTGCGCGCACTCGGCGGTGAGGGGAAGAGTGCCACGCCCCCGATTTCCGATTTGCCGTGGATTCTCGTATGCTGGATCGTCGGTAAGCGTGAGCCTCCTGGTTCGCTCGGCCCCATCGTTTAGCGGCCTAGGACGCCGCCCTTTCACGGCGGTAGCACGGGTTCGAATCCCGTTGGGGTCACTCTCCGACACAACTGAATAGCATGGCCCTGTAGCGCAGTTGGTTAGCGTGCCGCCCTGTCACGGCGGAGGTCGCGGGTTCAAGTCCCGTCAGGGTCGCTCCGAGCGACAGGCTCTCTGTTCACAGAGGGCCTTTCGTCTAGGACACGGCATTCGCGGATGCCGTGCGGCTCTGTAGCTCAGTTGGTAGAGCGCACGACTGAAAATCGTGAGGTCACGGGATCGACGCCCGTCGGAGCCACTGGAACCCTCGTGCGGCTTCTACGCACGGGGGTTTCTTCAATTCCCCTGGTCAGATGCCGTTTTCGGGCGCCTACGACTTCAGATCATCGCCAGCTATGCGGAGGCTCTCACCCCCTCCGAGTTGACCTCGCTGATGAGCGGCCCAGAACGCCGACGCCGCAGCCGTCCCGCGGATCGCCGCATCCTTGCGCGTATCGGCATAGAGCTGAGTCACCGCCAGCGACGAGTGCCCGAGGATCGCTTGCACATCCGGCGCCGAGAGGCCCGCACGGAAGAACAGCACCGCCGCCGTGTGTCGCAGATCGTGGAAGTGCAACGGCTCATCCTCAGGACCGAACGTCTTGATACCGTCACGGATCGCAGGCCACCGCAGCGCCCGACTCAGGTTCCGCGAGCTGATGAACCCACCCCGAGGACCGGCGAACAGGTAGCCGTGCTCCCCCGCGCCCCGCACAGCCTCAGCCACCACCGGACGCAGCGGATCAGCGAGGGGCACGGCGCGCACCTTCCGGCCCTTCGTCGGCCCGACCGTCATACGCCCACCCACACCCGGCGACACCGTGCGCCGCACCTGGAGCACGCCCAGCTCGGCGTCGACGTCGGAGGCACGCAGCCCCGCGACCTCACCGAGCCGACACCCCGTGTACAGCATCGCGAGCACGAACCGCCGATACGGCCCCGCCGCAGGCAACGCCGCTACCAGCCGATCGACCTCATCGACACTCAGCGCCCGCCCCGCAGGGTCATATGGCACCAGGCGCAGCCGCTCGATACCCGTGCACGGATTGGCCGTCAGCAGACCCGCCTTGATCGCCGTGCGACAGATCGCCGAGAGCGTCGCGAGCGCGTCCACGCGCGTCGAGTGCGCACCCGACCACGACGCGAACGCCAGCTCGACATCGAGCGGGCGCAGCTGCCCGACCTCCCACGCCCCGAAGGACGGCGCAACACGCATGCGCCACGCCGCCAAGTAGCTACGCGTCGTACCCGGCGCCAGCCGCCCCAGGATCAGCGCCTGATACCGCGCCCAGACCTCCGCGACCGTCACCACGGGCAAGCCACGCCGGTAATCCGCCGGAATGCCGCCCACGCGTGCGCCTCATGCTGATACGCGAACTCGCAACCACGCGGCGACACGATCACTGCGCCTACCGTCAGCAACCGAAGCATCCAGCCGTCCGACTCAATCACGAAGCGAGCCATGGCCCCGAGCCACCCGTGTGTTCTTGTTCGCGCATGTGTACAAACTAACACAAACTGTTATCGTTCGCGCACGCGTACGCCACTGTCCTTGATCGGGAACGCGAACAGCTCGCGGTACTCTGGCCGCATGGACGAGGACGAGAACCGAGCGCTCACCGATATCGAGCTGAGCGACATTGGGCAAACCCTCATTGCGCTCGGCGAACAGCTCCGCGAGATCGGCAACGCCGCCTATCAGCCGACGACGCGCAAGGAGCTCGAGCAGTACTACTTCGGCGGTGGCCACAGCGACCCCACCGAAGACGTCATCGAAGGCGACCTCGCCCACGCAGCCGCGCGCGAGCGCATGACCCGCACTCTGACGGGACTCAACGCGTTCCGTCGCACCTACAGTCAGTGGGAGCGACTCAGCGTCGAGTACGCACTCGACCGACTCGGCTTCACTCAGCGACGGACAGCGACGTTGCTCGGCGTGGGACTCAGCACCGTCAACCGATGGGCACAACACCCTCTGTCGGCTGACGCCGACGAGGACTGAGACCCTTCTCCCGAAATAATCCATACAGGATCAAGGCGGACGGCTCCGCCGCCCGCTCCTGCCGCCCTACGGGCGCCCCGCGCCCTCCGGTTGCCACCCGGGGAGCAGTCCCGGTGCGGCGCATCCCAGGTAGCACCCCGTTCAACCGTACGAGGGCAGGCAGGGGGCGCCGAGGCGCCGTGCGCGCGGCCCCCATGGGGGCCGCCGCGCTCCGGCATCCCCGGCATCCCCCTGCCCCACCCGGCGATCCGATCTGAGCGAGCAGTGACCAGCGGAGTCCCTCGCTCACCAGATGCCCGCGCATCCGCCACACAGCTCACGCCCGAACGAATCGCGCACCAGAGTCGCCCGATTCGACTCGTCGGCATCCCAGATCGGCACTCCGCACACGTCGCACGCACGATGCCCCAGCACCGCGCACATCTCGCAATCAGCGCCGGCCATCACCGCGCCGCCCCGTAAACCTGACGCCCGCCCTTGCGCCCCGGGCGCACCGCCCAGGCGTCAACGTCCGCGCGCGCAAAGAGATACGCACCCAGCGGACCCGGCAACTTGCCCGCCGCGCGCAGGTGCCCGCGATTCACCGCGTTGAGGACGGCCTGGCGCGTGTACCCCAACTCCCGCGCAACCTGTGCCGCCGTCATCAGGTCCGCCAACTCGTGACCCGCCTCAATGTTGATCATGCCCTTCTTCCTCTCATCACGGACCCGCTGAACACAGCGCAGCCACCTCCTCACGCGCAGCGACCGCCGCACGCTCCACCACGACGGCCTCACCAGGCCAGCCGCGAGATTCCCGCTCCGCCGCAGTCGCCCGGTTCACCAGCCACCACGCATACCGAGCAGCGCGAAGCTTCGTGCGCGTCAACCCCGAGAACGACCACCCCGGACGCGTCAACGTCCGCCGCGACGCCGACACCACATGCCCACGCGCACCGAAGTTCCGATGCGCCCGGTTCCCGCAGCCGTCCCCGGCGCAGTCCCGTGCGCAGCGCATCGCCCGCGCTGCCTCCGCCAACCGCACCTGATGCGCCCACACCGACACCGGCAGCTCCGCAGCGTCCGAGGCCACGTCTTTCAGGGTGTAGTTGAGCGCCTTTGCGATGTACCAGGCACGGCGTTGCGCGTCACCGTCCGCCCGGATCGGCTGACAGTCGGCGCCCTCCTGCCCCCACTCCACCACCGTGCCGTCAACCTTCGACGCCGCGACCGCCGAGCACGCGCGCACCCGCACAGCCTCCGAAGCGGCACGCTCGCGCAGCTCGACACGCAGCAGCGCGTGAACGTGCAACACGCCCCGCGCCTGCCATTCCCGCACCATGAAGAACTCGATCGACGGCCACGCATCGCGCAGCCGATGTACCGTGTTCGACCAGAGCACGCCCGCATCCCGGTTCCAGGCCACCTGTCCCGCGTAGTCGTAACTCCCCGGGTCGAGCGGCACACCCCGCAGCCCAACATCGTCAGCCACGTGCGTGGCCCCGCAGCGGCATCGCTGAGGCGCACTCTCGGCACGTTTCGGCACCCGGTGGACTGCCCCGAACGACGGCGCCGTCAGCGTCAGAAAGAAGAACGCATAGCGACCCGACTCGGCGCCCACGATGCCCGAGCGTCCGATAGACGACCAGTCACCGTGATACAGCGCAGCGCATCCCGCGCAGCGCATCTTGCGGCGCGACCCACACCGTACCCAGATCCCCAACGGCGTCCGCACCGGCTCCGCACAGCCACGCTCGCGGAGCGCCGAACGTGCAGCGTTGTCCGCCGCCGAGTACCCGCAGGAGCCATTGGACATTCAGATGCCGAAGCATCGCCAGCTCGCCTGAAAATCGTGAGGTCACGGGATCGACGCCCGTCGGAGCCACTGGAACCCTCGTGCGGCTTCTACGCACGGGGGTTTCTTCAATTCTCCTGGTCAGGGCATGTTTTTCGGGAACTGCGCGAGATCAAGAATGCAATCGCCGCGCCCGCACGAGACTCGAGCATAGGTGCGTTTCAGGCGACTTGTGCCGGGAACAGAATTGACCAGGCTGACGCTCCAACTGTTGCGAGAATCCGTTGGCGCGTCGCCCACACGCTCCAACTGCAGTCACTCAACCTCCCCCACGCTCCAACCAAGAGCGCATATCTGTTGTAGTTTGAAGACGTGGATGCAACTCGGTTCGTGGATTCCGCGTTCGGCAGCGCAACACGAGAGCCTGGCAAGAAGGACGCGTTCGTCTACTACCTCCCGAAGCCCATCCCCCGTCAACTCGAGTTGTCGAGCACCGTGGTGGCATCGCTATCAGAGGCGGATGCCGCTCTCGGCCACCTGCAGGGGCTCGGCATGCTCATCACCGACCCCAGCCTCCTCATCGGCCCGTACCTACGTCGCGAAGCACTCGCCAGCTCACGCATTGAAGGAACGCAAGCATCGCTCTCCGACATCTTCCAATCCGAGGTGGATGCCGAGGCACGAAACGACGACACCGCAGAGGTACACCGATACCTTCAGGCGACAGGGCAAGCGTACGAACTGGCCAAGACGCTTCCGATCACTCAGCGCCTGATCCTTCACGTACACGAGACACTCCTCACCGGCGTGCGCGGCGAGGAGAAATCGCCTGGCGAGTTCCGCCGATCCCCGGTGTGGGTAGGCCGCGCAGGAGCCACACCCGACAACGCGACATTCGTACCGCCACTGCCCCAACACCTCGGCGAGCTTCTCGCAGACTGGGAGCGCTTCGTCAACGACGATGGTCGCAGTTTCCCCGCGCTTGTCCAGGCAGCGCTGATGCACTATCAGTTCGAGACGATTCACCCATTCCTCGACGGCAACGGGCGAATCGGGAGACTGCTGATCAACCTGCTGCTCATGGAGCGCAAGCGCCTCCCACTGCCCCTGCTCTATCTCTCGAACTACTTCGAGACGCACCGCGACGAGTACTACGAGCGACTACAGGCCGTTCGCGAACGCGCCGACATCGAGGGCTGGCTCGTCTTCTTCCTAGACGCCGTCCGCGCTCAAGCTGACGACGCCGTCACCCGCTCCCGACGACTCATCTCCGTTCGCGAGAGCTACCACTCCGAGGCGATCAAGGAACGCTCGAGCCTGCCCCGACTCGTCGACATCATCGTGCGCAACCCCTTCGTGACGGTGAAGTCCGTGCAAGACGGGCTCGAGCTCACAAACCAGGGCGCTCGGAACCTCATCAAGAACGCAGAGACGCGTGGCTGGCTTCGCTCGCTTGGCACGTACGGACGCGGAGGTCGCGAACGCTGGTACTCACCAGCCATTTACGAGGTCATCGAACTGCCGATGAGTTACACCGACGAGTGATTCCCGGGCCGGTCTCGGACCGGGAACTCGGTTGACACCATCGAGAACCAGCCACCACCAACGAGCACGACTTCCGCGGAATCACCACTGGAACCCTCGTGCGGCTGCTACGCACGGGGGTTTCTTCAACCCCCCGGTCAGCGTTCGGCTGCATCTGCTCCCGGCGCCGCCCGCGTCGACAGGACGTCTGCGCGGTGGCGCAGGCTGCCCAGGACGTCGAGTCCCACGGCGCACGATCGTCGGGCAGGATGAGTCGATGGCGACCGACGCATCGACTTCGCACTGGAACCACAACACGGAGTACCACCGGCTCGTCCTCCGCGCGAGGGCGCCGGGCGCCAGGACTGCGCTCGACATCGGCGCGGGCGATGGGCTGCTCGCACAGGATCTCACCGCGCTCGTGCCGATGGTCAAGGCCATCGATGTCGATGAGTCCGTCGTCCGACGAGCGCGCCTCTCCGGCGCGAATGTGGAATGGATCTGTGGCGACTTCATGGTGCACCCTTTCGCCGGCTCGTCCTTCGACGTCGTCGCATCCGTCGCGACGCTCCATCACTTCGAGGACCCCGCCGGCGCACTGCGACGGATGGCGGACCTCGTCGCACCGGGCGGAGCGCTGGTGGTGATCGGGCTGGCCCGGTCGACGCCGATCGTCGACCTTCCGTGGGATGTGCTGGGGGCGGTCACTCACCGCCTGCGCAGCAGGTCGCGGACCGAGTGGGAGCACACGGCGCCCACGGTCTGGCCCCCGGAGCAGAGCTACGCCGAGGTGCGATCTATGGCGCGCGCGGTGCTGCCCGGCGCCCGGTTCCGGCGCCTCGCGCTGTGGCGGTACGCGATCACCTGGCATCGGCCGACGGTCTGAGCGGCACGCGCTACCCCAGCGACTCGGCCGCCTTCCGCGCACCGCGCACCGCGAGCGCGACGCTCATGAGCGTCGGGTTCATCGTGTTGGCCGTCGGGATCAGTGCGTTGCCGCCGATGACGAGGTTCTGCACGCCCCACACGCGCGACCACGGGTCGGCCACCGACGTCCCGTCGTCGGCGGCGCCCATGCGCATCGTGCCCATGTAGTGCAGACTCGATCCGTTCGGCAGCAGGCGGGGCTCAGCGATGAAGGTGCCCAGCGCCGCGCCCGCGCGGCGCAGACGCTCGGTCGCCTGGGCGATCTCGGCGTTCTCGCGGTCGGTGAGCGCGTACTCGATGGTCATGTTCGGGAAGCCCCGGTAGTCGGGCTCGGCATCGTCGAAGCGCACACCGTCCTCGACGCGCGGATGCTTGCGCACGCCATACCCCATGTTCACGTAGCCCCACCGATTGCCGGCGTGGGGATGGGAGTCATCCAGCGGGAACGGGGGGTTCTCGGCGTACATCACCTGCAGCGAGAACGGATGGTCGGGCTCTGAGAACGGGATCCGGTTGACGGCGGCGACGGGGTCGGCGGCGTGGACGGATCGACGCGCCAGCTCCGCTTCGAGCTGTTCGTCCGTGACCAGTTCTGCCATGCGCTCGCCCTCGAGGGCGACTGTCGAGATCACGACGTGATGCTCGGTGAGGTAGCGCCCCAGCGCAGCGGGCCGAATGCCGCTGGCCCACAGCAGCTGCGGCGAGCGGAAGGCGTCCGCCGCCACGACGACGAGATCGGCCGGCACGAACGAGGTCTGCCCCGTGCGCAGGTCCTCGACCGTGACACCGGTCGCGCGCCCCGCCTCGTGCTCGACCCGTCGCACGAGTGTCAGGTCGCGCAGCTCGAAGCGCGCGGCCTGCGCGGCGCCCTCATCGAGGAGAGGCCCGAGGATGAAGTCGGCGCCCGCCCAGACCATGGAGCCGTCCGGCTGCGGATCGCCGGCGACCGGAAGCGTGCCGACACCGTGACCCTCAGGGAGCTCGGCGCCGAACTCGCGCTCGAGCAGCGCGCGGATCGCCCCGCCGACGGGCGAGTCGGCGAACGCCGCCGCCTGGTGGTGGAGAAGTCCCTCGGCCGCAGAGATGAGCGCCTCCCACTCCTCGTCGCCGATGAAGTCGACCTTCTCGCTGAACGCGGGCCGCGGGATCGCGCACGTCCAGTGCGCCCCCTGCCCGCCGACGTTCGTCGCGGCCGCGGCGGCGGGGAACGTCGCGGCGTGCGCCGAGCCCTCTCCGCCGAAGTCGAGGAGGTGGGTCCCCTGACGCGCTGTGAACATCCCCTCGACGACGACCCCGGCCGGGATGCCGAGCGATTCCCGGTAGGCTCCGGCCTGCGGCCCCTGCGACATCTCGCGTGCGCGCTCCTTCGCCGCCGGGTCGGCGATGTTGCGCACGCTCGCTCCGGGGCGGTCGGTGATCTGAGGTCCGGCCTCGAACATGATCACGCGCGCGTGGGGCAATGTGTCGAGCAGCACGCGGGCGTAGGCCGAGCCGATCGGTCCCGATCCCACGACAGTGATGACGGGGCTGTGCTCCACGACGTTCTCCTTCGGACTCATGCGACCTGCTCCTGATTCTCGATGACGGGGATGGATGCCGTGTCATCCGACAGACGGCGACGCGGCAAGAGGATCGCGGCGACCAGGCCCAGGGCGTAGACCGCGGCGAGTGCGAGGTAGATGGGGGCGAACACCTCGTGGTAGACGGCGGCGATTTGCTGCTGCAGCGCCGCCGAGCCTGCATGGATCGACTGCGGCGTGAGCGAGGCGATGTCGACGCCGGAGGGCAGCGCGGCGGCGACACCGAAGCCGACGAGTCCGCCGATGACGGCCGTGGTGACGGTCGAGCCGACCTGGCGCACCAGGTTGGTCGTCGCGGTGACCGAACCCAGGTCGGAGGTGGGCGCGGCGCTCTGCACGACGGCGACGACGAGGCTCATGAACGACCCCGTGCCCAGTCCGACCACGAACATCACCGCCATCGGCACCCACAACGGCATCCCGAGCGGAAGGACGGCCATCACCAGCAGACCGAGCGCGCCGAGAACGGTGCCGACGATCGGGTAGGGGCGGTAGCGGCCGGTCCGGCCGACGAGCCAGCCGGTGGCGAGGTTGCTCACCAGCATCCCGAACACCGTCGCGATCGGCACGAGGCCGGACACGGTGGCCGAGGTGCCGTACGCCATCTGGAAGTAGGTGGGCAGGTAGGCCGTGATCGAGAACAGCCCGATGCCGATGATCGCCGAGAGCGCGATGCCCGCGGCGATCGTGCGGTCGCCGAACAGGTGCAGCGGCACGATCGGGGCGGGGCTGCGGCGTTCGATGAGGAAGAACGCCGCGAATCCCATCAGCGCCGCCACGGCGATGCCGATCACGACGGCACGCAGGTCGGGCTCGCCCGCCCACGTGACGGCGAGGACGAGCGCGACGAGCGAGGCGGTGAACACCACGGCGCCGGGGATGTCGAACCTCGGATGGGCACCGCCCTCCAGCCGCGGCACGGCGATCAGCGCCAGCACGAGGGCTGCGGCACCGACCGGCGCGTTGATCCAGAAGATCCACGGCCACCCCCAGTGGTCGACGATCAGACCGCCGAGCACGGGGCCGAGCAGGATCGCGATGGGGAACGCGGCGCCGATGATCGCCATGTACTGGGGCCGTTCGCGCGGAGTGGTGACACGCGCGATGATCGTCTGCGACATCAGCTGCAGGCCCGCCGAGGTCATGCCCTGCACGACCCGCGCGGCGATCAGGGCGCTCATGCTGGGTGCGAAGCCGCACACGGCCGAAGCCAGGACGAAGCCGACGAGCGAGATCATGAACACCCGACGCGGCCCGACGACGTCGCCGAGCTTGCCGAGGATCGGCAGCAGGACGGTGCTGGCCAGCGTGTAGCCGACGATGATCCAGCTCATGTGCTCGAGCGAGCCGAGCTCGCCCGCGATCGTGGCCAGCGACGTCGAGACGACGGTGTGATCGAGGGCGCCGAGGAAGGAGACGGTCAGCAAGGAGGCGACCAGGAGGCGAAGACGAAGCGGAGTCAGAGGCATTCGGTGCACCCGTACGACCGGGTGATCGACGCGACCGGGTGTGCCACGGTGGACGGCCTCGCCCCCGTGAACGGGCCATGGCGGCCCCGACGTCAGGTTGATTCTAGTCGCTCTTTCGTGGCAAAGCAACATAAGTGGATCAGTCGGCGATGAGCGTGCCGCCGTCGAGCACCAGGTTCTGCCCGGTGACGAATCCGCCCCCGGGCGAGGCGAGCCACACCACGGTGGCGGCGATCTCGGCGGGCGTGCCGAACCGGTTCAGCGGCGTGCGTGCCCGTCGCGTCGCGGCGAGGTGCGGGTCGTCGGTGATCGGCCGGGCGAACGGCGTGGAGACCACGCCGGGCGACAGTGCGTTCACGCGCACGCCCCGCTCGCCCCACTGGACGGCGAGGTTGCGCGCCAGCTGCGCGTTGGCCGCCTTCGTGATCCCGTAGGCCGGGATCGCACGGTTGCCGCGCAGGCCCGACAGGCTCGACATGACCAGGAAGAGCCCTCCCCCGGCATCCGCGATCGCGGGAAGGGCGGCATCGGCGAGCAGCAGCACCGATCGGACGTGCAGGTCGAACATCCGGTCGAGCACGTCCAGCGCCTCGGGAGAACCCGGATGGACGACCGTGTCGGGTGTGTCCAGCGCGGCACCCGCGTTCGCGAAGACGGTGTCGAGGCGTCCCCACCGCCGCTTCGCCTCGTCGACGAGTGCGGCGGCGGCATCCGGCTCGGTCAGGTCTCGCTCGACGCCGACGGCCGTCATGCCGCGCGCCTTCAGGTCGTCGGCGCGACTCGCGACGTCGCCGATCCCCGCGAGCAGGACGCTGGCTCCGGCGGCCGCGAGCGCCTCGGCGCTCGCCAGTCCGATGCCGCTCGTCGCCCCGGTCACGATGGCGACGCGGCCCTCGAGCGAGAACAGCCGCTGCGGGCTCAGCGACGAGTCGATCATCACTGCGCCTCGCCGCGTGCGGCGGCGGCGATGCGGTCGGCCATGTACTTCACGCCCGCCGATGAGGTGTATCCGCCGTCGACGGGGATCTCCGCCCCCGAGACGTAAGCCGCGCCGTCGGAGAGCAGGAACGCGGTCACCTGTGCGACCTCACCGGCCTCGCCGTTGCGCTCCATCGGCGTCAGGGCCCGCTGCGCGTCCCGCATCGCGGCCGGCGCGTGCGCGGTCATGTCCGTCTCGATGAACCCGGGATGGACGATGTTGACGCGGATGCCCCGCGGTCCGTACTCGGTCGCCGCGACGTGCGTGAGTCCGCGCAGCGCCCACTTCGACGCCGTGTACGCGGCCGTGTAGTGGCCGGTGAGTCCCGCCGACGATCCGATGTTGACGATGGACGACCCCGCCGCCATGAGCGGCGCGAGCGCCTGGATCCCCAGCATCCCGCCGGTGACGTTGACGGCGAGCACGCGGTCCCAGTCCTCGCGGCGCGTGTCCCCCAGCCGGGCGCGGTGCGTGATGCCCGCGTTGTTGACGAGCCCCTTCAGCGCCTCTGCGCCGAGTCGCTGCCCAAGCTCTTCCGCGAGCGCGGCCCAGGCGTCCGCGTCGGTGACGTCGAGCCGGCGATACACCACGGCGTCGTCGCCGAACGGGACCGCCGGCGCGGCGGCGACATCGACGGCGACGACGCGCGCGCCCGCGGCGGCCAGCACTCGCACCGTGTCCGCCCCCTGCCCGCCGGCGGCTCCGGTCACGACGACGGTGCGGCCCGGCAGGCCCGGCAGGCCCATCACGCCGTACGCCGGCGCGGGCGCGGCCGCGCGGCCGGAATCGGAGGGCCGGCAACGCGTTCGCCGACGACGTTGACGATCTCGCCGACGCCCTCGATGACCATGCGCACCTCATCGCCCGGTTCGAGCGGAGGAGGCGTCATCTCCCCGGTACGCCCCCAGAGCTCGGCAAGGCAGCCGCCGTTGCCGACGGTCCCCGAACCCAGGACGTCCCCCGGGAGCACGATCGAGTTGCGCGCGGCGTAGGCGACCAGCTCGGGAAACGGCCAGCCCATGTTCGAGACGAGGTCCGCGCCGATGCGGGTGCCGTTGACCGACACCTCGGCGCGCAGGGCGAGGAACCCGGCGTCGTCGACCCGGTGCTCCAGTTCGTCGGCGGTGACGATCCACGGGCCGAGGGTGATGCCGAAGTCCTTGCCCTTGGCCGGGCCCAGTCGCACCTTCATCTCGCGCGACTGCAGGTCGCGGGCGGACCAGTCGTTCATCACCGTGTAACCGAAGATGTGCGCCGCCGCCGCGCCGACGTCGAGGTTCTCTCCCGACGAGCCGTCGACGCCGCCGATGACCGCGGCCAGCTCCAGTTCGAAGTCCAGGCGCGCGGTCTCGGGGATCGGCACGACCTCGCCCGTCGCGCGCACGGTGTGCGGATTGCTGAAGTAGAACGTCGGCGCGTCGTACCACTCCGGGACGACCTCGCTCTTGCCGTCGACGGCCGCGCTGACCCCTTCGACGTGTTCCTCGAAGGCGACGAAGTCGCGAATGGATGCCGGGACCACCGGCGACAGGAGCCGGCAGACCTCGATCGGCACGCCGTCGTCGACACCCACGCGCGAGAGCAGCACGCGTGCGGCGGGCAGTCCTGCCGCCAGCACCCGGGCGACGGTGAGTCCGTCGGGGAAGGGGACGAGTCGTTCACCGACGACGAACCCCTCGCCGACCTCGCCGCCCGGTCCCGCCCAGCGCGCGATCCTCATGCCGGCACCTGCGACGCCAGCAGGGCCTCGGCCGTGCCGGCGAGGATCTGCCGCTCGGCATCGGCCGGCAGGCCCGCCTCGCGCACGAATGCCACGGGGTCGTCGAGGCCCATATCGAAGGGGAAGTCGCTGCCCAGCACCACCTGCGCGGCGCCGACGGTCTCCACGAGCCGGCGCAGGGCGACGGGATCGTGCACCACGGTGTCGAACCAGATCTGCTGCAGGTAACTCGAGGGCTCGCGGGCGCAACCTTGCGCCTCGGGACGCACCCGCCAGGCACGATCGGAGCGTCCGATCACGAGCGGCAGGTAGCCGCCGCCGTGCGCGACGACGAGTTTGAGTCCCGGATGGCGGTCGAGGACGCCCGCGAAGATGAGGTGGGACAGCGCGACGGCGTTCTCGGTGGGCTGACCGACCGTGTTGGCGAGGTAGAAGCGGTCGAGTCGCTCGTCCAGCGAGCACCCGAAGGGATGCAGGAAGACCACGCAGCCGAGCTCGGCGGCCCGCGCCCAGAACGGCTCGAGCCGTGTGTCGGACAGCTCCACGTCGCCGGCGAACGATGAGATCTCGACGCCGGCGAGTCCGCGCCCGAGGACCGCGTCGTCGAGGTACTCGACGATCCGCTCGGGATGCTGGAGCGGAACGACCCCGAGCCCGACGAGCCGGTCGGGCGCCTGGGCGACGTGCTCGGCGATCAGTCGGTTCGTCTCCCCCGCCACCCACGCGGCCAGGCCTTCCGGCGCCCACGGGTAGAAGTGGTTGGGCGAGACGCTCACCCATTGGACGTCGACGCCCTGCGCGTCCATGGCCGACAGCCGCTCGGACACCTGCGTGAGCAGGGGCACGCGCGCACCGACCATGCGCCCGGACACCGCGAGGCTCTCGGCGCCGTTGCGCGCGAGCTCGAGGGCGGCCGCCTCGGCGACGAACTCCGGCGCGCGCTGCTGCACCGCGGCCTGCAGCGAGGGCAGCAGGAGGTGGGCGTGGACGTCGACGGTCATGCGGGCTGCGCCATCTGCTGGGCGATCCCGAAGATCAGGCCGCCGGCATCCGCATCCCGGTCGTGGTCGAGCTGCCACTTTCCGAGCTGCACCGAGGCCTCGACCACCGCGGTGGCGCGGGGGAGCCGGCGGGCGTGGAAGTCGTCCCACAGCTGCTGGTCCACGGCATCCCGCTCGGTCAGCAGCTCGGTCAGCACGACGGCGTCCTCGAGCGCCTGCGCCGCCCCCTGCGCGATGGTCGGCGGGCAGCTGTGCGCAGCATCGCCGATGATGACGACCCGACCGCGGTTCCACGGCTCCGACACGATGTGCGCCGTGAACCACGTGTAATTGGCCCGCGCACCGGCCGCGAGGTCGGCGCGGATCGAGTTCCACGGCCCGTCGTAGGCGCGCGACTCCTCGAGCATGATGCGCGTCGCCTCCTCGTCGGTCACCCCGACCCGGTCCTGCGCGTCTTCGACGAGGAACGCGTACATCGTGTCGTCGCCGGTGGGGGTATAGCCGGCGATGTACACGGGCCCGCCGTAGTAGAGCTCGCTGTGCTCGACCTCGGCGGGGCGCGAGACGAACGTGCGCCAGATGCCCATCCCGGTCGGCTCCGGCTTGGTGTCGATGCCGATCAGGTCGCGCACGGTCGAGTTGAGGCCGTCGGCGCCGATCAGCAGGTCGTACGTGCCGACGGAGGCGTCGTCGACGAACACCTCCACGCCGTCGGCTCCGGTCTCGCGCACGCCGGTCACGCGCGCGGAGAAGTGCACGCGCACCCCGACGGCCGCCGCCCGCTCGTGCAGGATGACGGCCAGGTCGGGTCGGTACATGCCCATGCAGGCGGGGTATTCCGGGCCACCGGTCTTCACATCGGGCAGCTCGGCGACGGCGGGGGCACCGGGACCGGGCGCGCGGAGCGTGAGTCCTTCGAAGGCATACCCCTTGGCGCGGACGGCGTCCCAGACACCGAGCTGGTCGAACACGCGCAGGGAGTTGCCCTGCAGGGTGATCCCCGAGCCCAGGGCGCTCACCTCGGGCTTCATCTCGAAGACGTCGACGTGGACTCCGGCCTTGGCGAGCTGGATGGCGGCGCCGAGCGCGGCGGCCCCGCCGCCGGCGATGGCGACCTTGCTGACTGCGGTCATGGTTCAGAACCTCTCTGTTCCGGGGATGTGCGTGGTGGTTAGAGGAGTGCGATGGGGTTGATCGGCGAGCCCACTGCCCCGGTGATCGGCAGCGGGGGCGCGCTGAGCAGGAACTCGTAGCGTCCGAGTTCCGCGCAGGCGTCGGCGAGATCCTCGAGGTTCCACATCTCGCCGATCGTGAGGCCCAGGTTGGGGATCACGACCTGGTGGAGGGGCTGGAAGGCCGGGACATCGAATTCGTTGGGGCGGACCTCAAAGCCCCAGGTGTCGGTGGCGATCGCGGCGATCTCGGTGCGATGCAGCCAGCCCGCGGTCGTCAGAGAGAGGCCGGGAGCCGCCCCGCCGGCGTAATCGCCCCAGCCGTCGCGGCGCGTGCGGGCGTACTGCCCGGTGCGCACCAGGACGATGTCGCCGCGCCCGACCGCGCTCGTCGCGCCCTGGGCGTCGATGGTCGCCTCGAGGTCTGCGACGGTGATCGGGTGCCCGTCGGGCAACTCGCCGGTCTCGGGTCGCAGGTGCCGCCCGACGTCGAGCAGCACGCCTCTCGAGACGAGCGCCGCACGCGCGTGCTCGATCCCGGTGACCAGGTCGCCGTCGCTCGTGACGACGTCGCCGGCGCGGCGGCCGTTCCAGGCGGTGCCGTGGTCGAAGATGTGGCCCAACCCGTCCCACTGCGTCGAGCACTGCAGCGGCATGGCGATCACATCGTCCGCCCCGCCGATGCCGTGCGGAAAGCCCTGGGTGCCCCGTTCGGCATCCGTCCCCGTATCGAGCATCGTGTGCACGGGATTCGTGCGACGGCGCCAGCCCTTCTGCGGTCCCGCCATGTCGAACGGCTGCGCGAGCGAGATGGACCGCCCGTCACGGACGAGCGTCGCAGCCGCGGCCCGCTTGGCATCGTCGATGAAGTTGAGGGTGCCCAGAACGTCGTCGGCGCCCCACCGATTCCAGTTCCGATACGCCTCCGCCCGGGCGCGGATCTCGCCCTCGGGATCCTGCCGGTTCAGCTCGGCGGGGTGCTCGGACACCGTCATGACCCGGCCTCGCAGCGGACCACCTGCACCCCGAGTCCGGTGATCGTCCCGGTCATGACGTCGCCGTCGCGCAGGAAGCGCTTCCAGTGCTGGCCGTTCCCCGCGGGACTGCCGGTGAGCAGCAGGTCACCCGGCAGCAGCGGCATCGTCTGAGACGCGGCGGAGAGCAGCGCGGGGATGTCGAACAGCAGGTCGCTGGTCGAGGAGTCCTGCATGACCTCGCCGTTCAGCTCGAGCCGCACGCGCGCATCGCCGGCCTCCACGAACGGGGCGGGGACGAGCAGCGGCCCCGTGGGCAGGAAGCCGGGCGCGTTCTTCGACCGGTACCAGTCGGTCCCGATCTCCTTCATGTCCTTCCGGAAGACCAGGTCGCGCGTGGTGATGTCGTTGCAGATGGTGTAGCCGGCGATGTGATCCCACGCGTCTGCGCGGTCGACGCGGAACGCCTCTCGGCCGATCACGAGGGCGAGCTCGAGCTCCCAGTCGTGTACATCGCTGTACGCGGGCAGGGCGAGGGGAGTGTCGTCGCCGACGACGCACGCCGGAAGGCCGATGAAGAAGTAGGGCTCGCCGTGCGCGGCGCGGTCGTCCATCATCTTCGCCGCGAACGCGCGCGCCTCCTCCGGCGAACGGGTCTGGTCCTGCGTGAGGCCCGCCGCGACCAGCTCGATGACGTGCTGGCGATAGTTCGCACCGGTCTGCAGCACCTGCCGCGGCTCGACGGGAGCAGTCAGGACGACGTCGCTCAGCGAGCGCCACGGTCCGTCCTGACCCGCGAGCGCCGCGAGCCGGTCCCAGTGGGGGTCGGCGAGGAAGGCGTTGAGCCCGGGCGCGCCCAGATCGTCATCCGACAGCGGGCGGATGCGGTCGCCGGCCACCAGGCCGACACGCACGGAAGCGCCGTCCCGGAATCGGGCCAGCGCGTAGGGAGGATTCGTCGTCATCGATCGTCCTGTCTCTCGGAGATGGTGAGGGGAGGAGCGGGATCGGCACCGCTCCTCCCCTGGTCGGTCAGCCTCGACCCTGCTGGGAGTAGGGGTTCAGCAGCGCGTCCTTGATCTCGTCCGGAACGCCCTCTTCCGAGGCCGAGGGTCCGTCCGCGGGCGGGAAGGACTCCGTCATCGACATCGGCATCGAGCCGTTGCGGTAGAAGTTGTTCGATCCCTGCGACGGCTTCCAGGTGTTGGCTTCCCAGTCGGGCACGTAGTTGCGGTAGCCGCCGGTGTTCAGTTCGATGCGCAGCGTGGAGGGCTCGCGGTAGTAGAGGAACGTCTGCTCGCCGATCCCGTGGATGTTCGGGCCGTACTCGATCGGGATGTCGTGCTCCATGAGCGTGTCGGCCGCGATGAGCAGCTCCTCGCGGGTGTCGACCCAGAAGGCGTAGTGGTTGATGCGGCCGGCGCGCGACGATCCGTCGAGGACGACGCCGAGGTCGTGCGACTTCTCGTTGGTCGTGAGGACCGAGAACACCGAGATGGGCGCCTCGTCGAGCACCGTGCGGGCCATGAAGCGGAAGCCCAGCACGTCGACGTACCACTTGACGAACCCGTCGACGTCGCTCGTGGCGATCGTGACGTGGTCGAGCTGACGGGGGGCGCCGGCGACCTTCGAGCGCTTCTCGGGGCGGTCCGGGTAGATCGATGCGACCTGCGGCTGGGCCTGGTGCCGCGTGACGTCCCAGTGCAGGGTCATCGAGTGCCCCCAGGGGCCCGTGAAGCGGTAGGCGCGGCCGATCTTGTGCACGTCGTCGAGCCATTCGCCTTGGATGCCGGCCGCTTCGATGCGCGCGGCGGCCTCCTCCAGTGCCTCCGCGCTGGAGGTGCGCCACGCCATGGTGTCCAGCGACGGCTCGTCGCCGGGAGCGATGACGACGGAGTAGGCGTAGTAGTCGCCCCAGCAGCGCAGGTAGGCGACGCCGTCGACGCGGTCGACGACGGTCAATCCGACATGTTCCTCGTAGAACCTCACCGAGGCCTCGACGTCCGGTGAGGTGACGGCCACGTACGAGAGGTGAGAGAGCAGCTTGATCATCTTCGATCCGATTCCTTTCCAACGGGGGTCGGTTCCCTCCCGCGTCTCCACTCTCGCCGCCCCCGCCGCATCAGGGAAGCCGATTCCACCTATGCTGCTCATCACTCTGATCGATGCAGATGGGTGTCGAGGATCATGGTGGTCAGCGCAAGATCGCACCGCGCTTCGGCCAGATCCGGCAACGTCGATTCGACGGCCGAGATCGCTGCGACCGCCGCGCGGAGCGCTGCGCGCGCGGGCGCCTCGTGCACGGCCGGCAGGCGGCGGATGCCGTCCCCGGACTCGACCGTGACGGCCCGCACACCCACCGCGTCGTCGACCAGCGCCTCGATCGCCTCCACGCCGTGACCGCGCACTCGCAGCCGGCCGGCCCCCTGCGGCGCCGACACGTCGGCCACGGTGACGGCCACCGGGCGCCCGTCCGCCGCGGTCAGGACCGCGGTGACCGCGTGCGAGGTGCGTCGCGCGTGCTCCAGCTGCAGCGCTCCGCCGACCATTCGGCGCGCCAGTCCCAGCCCGTCGCGGAGGGCCGCGGGGTGGTCCTGTGCCGATCCCGACACATCGACCGTGACGAAAGCGACCGGCTCTCGGAGCTCGGGCAGCGCCAGCATGCGGCGTCGCGCGATCACCACCGGAAGGGGAACATCCAGGTCCCCGGCCGGGCCGATCGGCTCGTCGACGATCACCGCGACTGCGCCGTCGCCGCCCGCGCGGAGTACTCCGGCCTGCCAGCCGGCTCCGGGAACGACGACGATCGACCCCGCCGGATCGTCGGTCGCATGCACGGCCGTGGGCAGCTCCGAGATCGCCGCGCGGTACGCCGCGATCTCGCTGTGCACGCCCCATCGGCGCGAAGAGCCGGTCATGCGACAGCTCCGCGCAGGCGGGCGGCTGCCGCGTCGGCGACCGCGAGGGCGTGATGCGCGTCCGCCAGGGGCTCGTCGTACTCGGTGACCGCGGCGCCGTCCAGCTGCTGTGCGAGCGCGCGCCACTCCGCCTCGTAGCCGTCCGTCGCGGACCGCGGATATCGCGTGAGGGTCCCTTCGGGCGAGCGGACGGTGACGACGGCGCTGCCGGTGTGCACGAAGGGGGGCGGGAAGTCGACGTCGATGTGGTCGTGCGTGGTCGTGATCGTCAGCCGCCAGTGCACATCGGCGCCGTCCGGGCGCATGACGACCGCGAGGCGCACCGGCATCCCGCCCCCGTCATAGACGACCAGGCACCCCAGCGGGGCGATGAAACGTGCGACGTCGATCTCGCCCACGTGCGGCGCGATGTCGCGCACGAGCGGCAGGTCGTGCACGAGGAGTCCGCTGATGAGCTGGCGCACGATCCCGGCCTGGACCTCCGGAGGCAGGTGCGCCGGCAGCGGCCGCGCCGCCGGCTCGGTGATCTGGTCCGTCACGAGCGCGTGGTATCGCCCGTTGGGCGGAAGCGACAGCGTCACGTCCACGGCGATGACGCGTGCGCCGCGAGCCAGCAGATGATGCTTGGCGCGCGCCCAGGCGGGGTCGTACAGGTGGTTGGTCCCGACTACGAGTGCCGCGCCGGCCTGCCGGCAGGCGTCGATCACGAGGCGCGCCTGATCCGGATCGGTCGCGAGCGGCTTCTCGCACAGGATGCCGCGCGCTCCGGCCTTCAGCGCCGCGAGGATGTGCGCGGCGTGCTCCGCCGGCGGCGAGCAGACGGCGACGACGTCGACGCGGGGGTCGGCGACCAGATCGTGGATGCCGGTGGACGCCGTCGCCCCGATCGGTTCGGCGAGGCCCGAGGCCCGACCGCTGCCGCCGTCCGCGATGTGCACGACCTCGAACAGCTCAGCCAGGCGCCCGAGGGTGGGCAGATGCAGGGCCGCGACGCCGGGGCCGGCGCCGATGATCCCGACGCCGTAGGGCATATCGACCTCCGCAGACTTTTGACAGAAGCCTACATAAGTAAGAGCGGCGCTTGCAATAGCCCGGCGTGCTTCTCATTGTCGGAGCGGTACGTTGTGCCAGAATCAAGCATGGCAAAAGAGTCCACGCTGCGCTTCGGCGCGCAGACCGATGAAGTGACCAGCCTGCTGCGCATCGTCAATCTCGTGCGCACCGGAGAGGCTGCCACACGCCCGGAGATCGGCCGGCTTACTGGGCTGGGTCGCGGGGTCGTGACGCAGCGCGTGGACCAGGCGATCGAGATGGGCTTTCTCGAGGACAGCGACTTCGGGCCCTCGTCGGGGGGTCGCGCACCGCGCACGCTGCGGTTCCGATCCGAACAGGGCGCGATCGTCGTGTGCGCCCTGGGCGCACTGCACATGCGCGTCGGCATCGCCGATCTCGCCGGCCGGATCGTCGTCGAGGACCATCAGGAATGGGACATCGCACGCGGACCCGCCGAGACGCTCGATGCGACCCTCGGCATGGTCGACGCGCTGCTGAAGAAGCAGCGCACCCGTAACGTCTGGGCCGTCGCCGTCGGGCTTCCGGGCCCCGTCGACTTCGCCTCGGGCCGCCCGGTCGCGCCGCCGATCATGCCCGGGTGGAACGGCTTCGACGTGCGTCGGCGGTTCGAGCAGCACTTCGACGCCCCGGTGTGGGTCGACAACGATGTGAACCTCCTGGCCCTCAGTGAACGCGCTCGACGCGGCGACACGCAGGGCGACCTGATCTACTGCAAGGTCGGATCGGGCATCGGCGCCGGGCTGCTCTCTCACGGTCGCCTGCACCGCGGAGCCAACGGAGCCGCGGGCGACATCGGCCATGTCCGCGTGAGCGAGTCGGACGTGCTGTGCCGCTGCGGCAAGCGCGGCTGCCTCGAGGCCGTCGCCGGGGGCTGGGCACTGGTGCGCGACGCGGAGGAGGCGATCGCCGACGGAGCGAGCGGATACCTCGCGCAGCGCGCCGCCGCCGGAGAGCCGATCTCGCCGGCCAGCATCGCCCGCGCCGCGGAGGACGGCGACGCGCTCGCCATCTCGCTCATCCAGCACTCCGCACGCGTGGTCGGCGCGGCCATCGCCACGCTCGTGAACATGTTCAACCCGAGCACGATCGTCATCGGGGGCGCCGTCGCCGCGGCCGGCGAGGTCTTCCTCGCCGAGGTGCGTCAGCGCGTGTACGAGCTTTCCCTCCCCCTCGCCACACGGGACCTGTCGATCGTGCAGTCCCCCGACGACGAGCGTGAGCCGGTTCTCGGCGGTGCCGAGCTCGCCCGCGAGCAGCTGTTCGAAGTCACCTTCCCCCGCTGGTTCGCCGACGGCCGGCCGTCCGTCGCGAGCGTGGGCAAGCCGTAGGCGCCTGCGTCGGGCTGTGTCCGCGCGGCCAGGCCGTGTCCGCGCGGCGGGGCCGTGTTCGCGGCGGGACCGTGTGCGTAATTCAGGCAGATGGTCACCGCGCCGGTTCGGACTCCGCGGAATTCCGCTGACGCGTCGCCGTTCCGGCGCCAACCAGCCTGAATTACGAACCGCGTGAGGGGTGAACCCGTAAGCGGTGAACCGGGTGCGGTGCGAACAACCGGGTCTTGGCTTCACATCCTCTTCTTTGGTTTTGCGACATAAGTGTGTACCTTGTGATCTAAAGTCTGATCGCGAGGTTTCTCCCCATGCTGACTGTTCTGCGCGACGATGCGCTCACCTCGACCGCTGACGGCACCGTCGTCCACGTCTCGCTCCCCTGGATCCGGTCACTGCCGGTATCGAGCCTCGCGTCGCTGACGGTCCACCTCGACGGCGACGCCGTGCCGGTCGCCGCGGTCACGCTGCGCGGACGCCGGATCGATCTCGCGAGCGACCTCGTCCACCCGGAACCCGAGGAGTGGTGGTTCGCGCAGGAGCGGCTCGCGGTGCGGCTGGACGCGACCGTCGAGGCAGGCCTGCACGAAGTCGCCGTCGCGTTCGAGCTGATGATCCCCTACCTTCCGGGCGGACCCGACCGTCCGCTCACGCTGCCGTTCCACGCACGTCGGCGTCTGCACCTCGACGCGACGCCGGCGACGGCACCTGCACTACAGGCACCTGCATCGACCCCAGCACCTGCATCGACCCCAGCACCAGCACCGGCACCCGCCGCCGGCGCCACCAGCGAGCGCGATGAGCCCACCCGCATCCCACCGGGCTGGACACTGGCGGCGAGCGCCTTCAACTGGACCCCCGAGATCGTGCGCGCCGAACGCGATGCGAGCGACATCGTCACCGGTGTCGTCGCCGACGGGGTCGCTGCCATGATCGAACTCGAGCCCGGTCAGCTGTGGCGATCGTTCCCGACGCCGACAACCGACGAGACGCAGGGTCTGCGCACCCGCCTCGCGGACCTCGGCGGCACTGTCAGCATCGTGGGGGCCAGCCTCGACGACTGGCTGCCCGGACGGCGACGGCGCACCGAGGAGGAACGCTGGGCCTTCCTCGTCCCTCAGCTGCACGCTGCGCACGAGGTCGGCGCGGCCGGTGTGCGCCTGCCGATCGGGCAGGCCGGTCCCGCTCTGCTGCGCCGGATCCTGCCCCTGCTCCACGAACTCGAACTCACACTCTTCGAGGAGATCCAAGGGCAGCAGGATCCGGCATCCGATCCGGTCTCGGCCGCGATCGAGACCGTGGCGGCGCTGGAGGACCCGCGCGTGCGGCTGCTCGTGGATACCAGCATGCTCATGCCCGCGCTGCCGCCGAGCTACCTGCAGCGCCTGGAGGCGGCTGGAGTGCCGGCGGAGCTGTGCGACCGGCTCGGCCACGAGTGGCGCGACCCCGCCACGCATGAGGCCGTCATCGCGCTCCTGCGCGCCGGCGGGGTGCCGCCCGCGATCCACACGCTGTTCATGAACCTGATCGTGCGATTCGGGCGCTCACAGGCCCGCGAGCTGCGGCCGATCCTCCCCCTGGTCGGAGCGTTCCACCTGAAGTTCTGGGACCTCGACGACGACGAGGGTCGCGTCTCGGGCCCGATCCGCGACCTGGGCGCCGAGCTCGCCCGCACCAGGTTCGCCGGCACGCTCTGCAGCGAATGGGGCGGGCACGACTGGCTCGACGACGATCCGAGCGAGACGACCCGCGCGCACCTCGCCCTGGCGGCACAGGCGCTCGCGGCCGGCGCGGCCGCGAGCTGACGCGCCGGCGGGGGCGGCGGGGGCGGCGGGGGCGGAAGGCCTTCCCGCCCCCGCGCTCACCCCTCGCCGTTGTAGTACGGCCAGGGCAGGAACCGCCGCTCACCGCGACGATCGGGGCCGTCCAGCGTGACCTCACCGGTCGCCGCCCACTCGACGCCGCGCGGGAACATGCGGATGAACTCGACGCGGCGGAATGTGTCGATGTCGTGCCCGATCGTGATCGTGAAGGATCGGCCGGCCCCGTACTGGTTGATCCACGCGATCGGCTGATCGGTGTTCATGCCGGGCAGGGCCGCGACGCCCTCGGGCGGGATCGCCACGGGGTAGTGCGCCATCGGCCACATCGGTGCCGTCTCGTACGACTCCAGGTCATCGAACGTGGTCAGCAGCACTTGAGCGCCGTCGAGGATCTCGACGCCGGTGAGGATGTCGTCGCCGGTGACCGTCCATCGCGCACTGATGCCGTCAGTGATGGGATGCCGCGGGTCGACCGTGTCGAGCCGCGCCTCGCCCCACGGGCGCGGCCGGAGCCCGCCCGCGACGGTCATCCGGGAGCCGCGCATGACGTTGTACTCGTCGGGGTAGCCCCAGTCGTCCTCCTGCGCGGCCGACCCGTGGAACCACACGATCCCCTTCCCGTGATCGTGCACGAGGCGCAGGAGCGCGGCATCGGTTTCCGCACCGAAGCCGACTGCGGGGTCGTGATAGCCGTCCCGGCCCTCGAACACGACGATGACCACGTCGTACTTGTCGATGATCTCGGCGCCCAGCCCGCGCGGATCCTCGACGACCCTGACCCGGAATCTGCCGGTGTCCTCGAGGAGCGCGGTGAGCCACTGGTTGTGCAGCCGGAAGCTGCGGTGCTCGTTGTCGTGTTCGCGCGTCATGTGCCCCGAGAGGATGAGCGCGTTCAGGGTGTCGCCCATCTCGGGCACTCAGCTCTTGGTCGAGAACGCCGCGTCGAAGGCGGCACCGGGCGGGGTGATCTCGTTGAGCCTGCGGACGAAGGCCAGCGCCTCGGGCGCGCCCTGCAGCCGGTCCATGCCGGCATCCTCCCACTCGACCGAGGTGGGCCCGGCGTAGCCGATCGCGTTCAGCGCGCGGAACAGCGGGTTCCACGGCACCTCGCCGTGCGCGGTCGACACGAACGTCCAGCCGCGACGGGGGCTGGCCCACGGCAGGTGCGAACCGAGCACGCCGTTGCGCCCGTCGAGGTTGGTGACCGACTCCTTCACGTGCACGTGGAAGATGTGGTCGGCGAAGTCGAGCACGAAGGCGACCGGATCCAGCTGCTGCCACATGAAGTGCGAGGGGTCGAAATTGATCCCGAAGCTCTTCCGATGCCCGATCGCCTCGAGCGTGGCCTTGGTCGTCCAGTAGTCGTACGCGATCTCGGAGGGGTGCACCTCCAGCGCGAACCGCACGCCCTCCTCCTCGAACACATCCAGGATCGGGTTCCATCGATTCGCGAAGTCCTGGTAGCCGGCGGCGATGAAGGCGTCCGAGGCGGGCGGGAACATCGCCACGGCCTTCCAGATCGACGAGCCGGTGAACCCGGTCACCGTCGTCACGCCGAGCTTCGCGGCGAACCGCGCGGTGTCCTTCAGCTCCTCGGCCGCGCGTCGCCGCACGCCCTCGGGGTCGCCGTCGCCCCACACCCGATCGTTCAGGATGTCGCGGTGGCGCTCATCGATCGGGTCATCGCACACCGCCTGCCCCGCCAGGTGGTTCGAGATCGTCCACACCTTCAGCCCGTGGCGCGCGAGGATGTCGCGCCGCGACTGCACGTACTCATCATCGTCCCAGCGTGCAACGTCGATGTGGTCGCCCCAGCACGCGATCTCGAGCCCGTCGTAGCCCCACTCGCCGGCGAGGCGGGCAACCTCCTCGAACGGCAGGTCGGCCCACTGACCGGTGAACAGCGTGATCGGACGTGCCATGATGACTCCTCTTCAGACGGATGCCGGGACGTCGGCGTCCACGCCGATCCAGGCCGATTCGTTCCTGCTCGATCGTTCCACGGCGTCGAGCACGCGCTGCACACGCAGGCCGTCGGCGAAGGTGGGGTGCACGGGGGCGCCCTCGGCGATGCCGGTGACCAGGTCGACGACCTGATGACTGAACCCGTGCTCGTAGCCGAGCATGTGCCCCGCCGGCCACCAGGCCGCGACGTAGGGATGCTCCGGCTCGGTGACGAGGATCTTCGTGAAGCCCTGCCGATCGGCCGGTGCCGTGCGGTCGTAGAACTGCACGCTGTTGAGGTCCTCGAGGTCGAAGCGCAGCGCGCCCCGGTCACCGGACACCTCGATCTCGAGCGCGTTCTTGCGGCCGGTCGCGAACCGCGACGCCTCGAACGAGACCAGCGCGCCGTTCGAGAGCCGCCCGGCGAAGATCGCCAGGTCGTCGACGGTGACCTCTCCGTAGCCCGCGCCCGCGGTTGCGGACAGCCCGCTGCCGTGGTCTGCCAGTGGTCGCTGCGCGACGATGGTCTCGACGGTGCCGCTGACGGATTCCACCGCCAAGCCGGTGACGAACTGGGTCATGTCGATGATGTGCGCGCCGATGTCGCCCAGCGCACCCGATCCGGCGTGCTCCTTCTGCAGCCGCCAGCCCAGCGGCGCCTGGGGGTCGACCAGCCAGTCCTGCCGATATGCGGCACGGACCTGCTGCACGGTGCCCACGACGCCGTCGGCGATCAGCTGCTGCAGCAAGGTCACCGCCGGGACCCGCCGGTAGGTGAAGCCGACCATCGCGGTGATGCCTCGCGCCGACGCGCGCGCGGCGGCGGCCGCCATCGCCTCGGCCTCTTCGACCGTGTTGGCCAGCGGCTTCTCGCACAGCACGTGCTTGCCCGCCTCCAGTGCCGCGATCGCGATCTCGGCGTGGGAATCGCCGGGCGTCACGATGTCGACGATGTCGATGTCGTCTCGGGCGATGACCTCGCGCCAGTCGGTCGCCGACTCCTGCCACCCCCATCGGGCTGCGGTGGCCTCCACCGCAGCGGCGCTGCGGCCCACGAGCACGGCCATGTCGACCGCGCGCGGAAGCTCGAACACCGCCGGCGCCTGCCGCCAGCCCACCGAATGCGCCGCACCCATGAAGCCGTAGCCGATCATCGCCACACGCAGCGGCCGGCTCATGACAGCACCACGGTGCGCTCGACGGGGACGCGGTTGGTGACATAGCGGCCGGGACCGCCGTCGACCCCGGGCAGGATCTGCATGTACAGCAGCCGCATGGTGAGGACGACCTCGACGGTGACCTCGCGTCCGGCGGCAGGAGGATCGTCCAGCGAGATGACCACGTCGGGTCGATCGGCGACGAACCAGAGCGTGTCCCACTGTTCGGGCAGCTCATCGATGTGGTACGTCCGCTCGCCCAGCACGAACCTCAGGCGCTCGGTCGGTACGGCGACGCCGTCGACCGTGGCCGCGACGCCGTCGACGGCCGAGAGCCAGAGGCTGCGGTACCAGGGCAGCTGGACCGAGACGGCGATGCCGTCCTCGTGACGGCGAACGTCGTTCTCGGCGAACAGGGAGTTGTGAGTGGCCATGCGGGTGTCCTTACTGCGCGGGCTCGGCCGAGCGAGCGGCGACGGCGGATTCGATCGCACCGCGCATCAGCGCATGCTGCTTCTTCACGAGGTCGATCGGGTCGCTTTCACCGAGGTCGCTGAAGGCGTGCCCCTCCCATTCGCTGGAGAGGAATCCCCGGTAGCCGCCCTCGACGAACTGCCGCACGATGCGCGGGATGTCCATCGCGGGCTCCTGCCCGCTCTCGTCGATGTCGTAGAACTTCGCGTGCACGTGGAAGATCTGCGGCATGATGTCGAGCCATTCCTCAGGCGCGACCAGTCCGTGCATGTTGAACGCGAGCCGCGTGAACGGCCCGAAGCGCAGGAAGTCCACGCCGTCGGCGCTGAGCACATCCTCGAACTCCTGGTTGCGCACGTGCATCGGCAGCGGCCTGCGCCAGACCTCGTCCATGACGGGGAAGTACTTCTCGTCCATGCCCATCTGGCGCAGCGTGCGCAGCAGGGTCGGCGACAGGGAGTGCATCGTCGACGAGAAGTCCGCCGTGAACCCGAGCCGGTCACTGCCGAGTTCGGCATACATCTCGCGGATCTGGGTGATCTTCTCGTCGTTGGGGCCGGCCGGCGCATGCAGCTCGTAGCCCAGCCGCTGATCGTACTTCTCGGCCAGCGGCAGCAGCCGTCGCAGCAGCTCCTTGCCGGCCGAGCGGATCACGATCGTGTGGAAGCCCAGCGTGTGGGCGGTCTTGAGCTGGCGGGCGAAGAAGTCGAACTCCTCGTCCGGGGTCATGTCACGGTCTTTGCGGCGCCCCATGTCGAGATTGGTGCCGACCGCGCTCGGCTCGAGTCCGTGGCGGTCCAGCGTGTCGAACCACAGCTTCACGAACGCCGCGTCGACGTCGGGATAGGTGCGCAGCAGCTGCGCGATGTTGAACTCCACGCCCGGGCCGATGCCGTGCTCGGCGACGGCGGCGATGAGCGTCTCGGGGCTGTAGAGTCCAGCGGCGAACTCGCTCGTCATCGAGTACAGCGTCGTGCCGAGCCGGATGCCGGTGTCGGCGATGCCGTCTGTCATGGAATGTCCTCGTTCCTCATGCCCGCGCCGAGGCGTGGTGGGCGGCCAGCACCTGGCGCGCTTCGGCGGCGTCGGTGATCATGCGTGATCCTGCTGCGGCGGCCGCGGAGCGCTGCACCGCCTGCTCGCCGGCGACGATCTCGAACGGGCTCTGCCAGTGGTTCCAGTGCCAGCCCTCGTACTCGCTGGAGATCGCGCCGGAGTAGCCGCTCTCGACCAGCAGCGCGACCAGATCGCGCACCGGCACCGAGGGCTCCTCGCCCGTCTCGTCGATGCCGAAGAACTTGCCGTGCACGTGCCGGATCCAGGGCACGATCTCGCGCCAGTCGTCCACGCGCGCCGGCCCGAACAGACCGGTCCCGTTGATCGCGAAGTCGATGCCGAGGTCCGGGCGCCCGTTCTGCGCACCGAGAGCGATGAACGATCCGAAGCGCTGGCCGTGCTCGGCTTGATCCGCCGGCGGTCCTTGCTCGAAGTACGCGTCCCACAGATCGATGACTTTGTCGAGGAGGTCCTCGGACGCGCCGCGACGGCGGTAGGCCTCGATGAGCGAGGGAGCGAAACCCGATACCGTCGCGCCCCAGTCCATCGTGAATCCGAGGTAGGGCGAGCCGATCCGCTCGTACCGATCGCGCAGCGCCAGGATGCGCGGGTGCGAGGCGTACTGGTCGGCGTGCACCTCGAGCGCGAGCGTCACGCCGTGCTGTTCGGCGATCGGAGCCAGCTGCTCCATCGAGTCAGGCGTGAGCGAGATCTGCACGCGCGCCACAGGGAAACCCAGCTTCGCGGCCGCCTCGATCTGCCGGCGCATGTAGGCGATCAGTTCCTCCTGGCTCATCAGCCGGTCCCGGCGGATGCCGATGTCGGCGTTGACGGCGAGCGATGTCGGGACGAGGTCGACCTCGGCGACCAGATCGCGGAAACGACCCGCGAACGCGTCGTCCACGTCCGGGAATCCGCGCAGACTGGAGAACCCGATGACCTCGAGGCCGGGACCGTAGCCCTCGGCGGCGACCTTTCGGATCAGCGCCTCAAGATCGTACTCACGGCCGTGGAAGGCCCGGGTGAAGCTGTACAGGGTCACCCCCTGGAGGGGAGTTCCGAGGGTCATGCCGCCACCGCCTTCATCGTCTTGGTGTCGTGCTCCTCGATGTGGAGCACCTCGTTCGCCCCGATCACGATGTACGGGATGTAGAGGGTGAGATCCACCCGCACCTCGCAGTCCGCGCCTGCCGTCACCGGCACCTCGCCGGACAGCACAGCGGAATCCAGCGGGAACCACCACTGTTCCGTGTCGTCGACCATCTCGGCGAACGTGCGGACCTCGCCGTTCATCTCCCAGCGCAGCGTGTCGGCCTCGGCGGCGACGCCGTCGATGGTCAGCCGGGCACCGGCGATGCACGATGCGGGCAGTGCGCGGTACCACGGGATGCGTACGTCGACCGACGCGCGGGAGCCGTCCGTGCTGAGTGTTCCCTGCTCAATGATGCGATCCGGGATCACCGGGTCCTCCTCGTCCTTCAATTCCTCTTTGAATCACTCTAATGTCTGTTTTAGACATAAGCAAGAGTCACGGGGTGAGTCGCCGCGCGATCTCGCGCGCGCCGCGGATGGCGAGAGCCACCGCCGTCAGCGTCGGGTTGCATGCCGTCGGGGTCGGGATCACGCCGTTGCCCGCAACGAACAGCCCGGGGACGCCCCACACCTCGCTGTCGAGATCGCACACGCTGTCCCCGTCGTCGCGCGCGCCCATGCGCGTGCTCCCCTGGTAGTGCAGCGAGGCCCCGAGCGGCATAGTGAACGGCGCGGCACCCAGCGGCTCGCCCACCGCGGCGGCCAGTCGCACGATCTCGGCGCGCGCCCGGTCGAGGGTCGCCCGATCGCGATCGGTGAGCCGGTAGCGCAGACGCATCGCCGGCATGCCGTAGCCGTCGAGCGCATGCTCATCGAACTCGATGCGGTCCTCGCGCTGCAGGTCCTTGGCACAGAACAGCCCGAGCCCGACGATCGAGCCGGGCACGATCGGGTCGTCCTCGGCGAGCGGAACCGGCGAGGCGTCCAGCTGCATGACCTGGCCGTGGAACGGGAGGTCGTCCGTGTACGGAACCCAGGTGACGCCACTGGTCGCGCTCAGCCCGGCCGCCGGGGCGATCGGCTCGGCGCCGCCCGGGACGGCGTCGCGGATCCGCGTCGCGAAGACGACCTGCGTCTGGTCGTTGAGGTATCGACCCAGCGCAGACGGACGGATGCCGGAGGCGAACAGCAGCTGCGGCGTGCGCAGCGCGTCGGCGGCGACCACGACCACGCGAGCGCGCACCTCGTGCTCGGCCTGGGCGCGCAGATCGCGCACGCGCACCCCGACCGCGCGGGCGTCCTCGACGAGGACGGCGGTCACCAGCGACTCGTCGAACAGCGAGAAGTTCGCGTTACCGCGCGCCTGATCACCGAGCACGACGTCCGACCCCGACCAGACGAGCACGCCGTCGGGTCGCCGGTGGACGGCCAGCGGCATGCGCTGGACGCGTGCGGCGGCCTCACGACCCTCGTCGACAGCGGCGGACAGACGGCTGCGCACGAGATCGCCGTACGGCGTGCCCTCGAAGGCATCGGTCGTCACGCCCAGCAGGCGACCGGCCTCGTCGAGCAATGCGTCCAGCTCATCGATTTCGGCGATGCGTTCGGCGCCCCCCGGCCGGGGACATGCCCCGGTCCAGTGGGCCGCCATGCCGCCGACGTTGCTCGACATCGCCGCGACCGGCAGACCGTCCTCGCCCTCGACGGCGTAGCCGTCCTCGAGCAGGAACGTGCCCGGCCGCGCCCGCCGCTGACCGCTGGTGACCGCACCCGGCGAATCGACGGTCTCCGCCACCGCGCCAGGGCCCTCAGACCGACGCTGCGCGCGCGCACGCTCGTCGGGGTCGGCGATGTTCTTCACGTGCGCGCCGGCCGGATGCGAGACGGTCGGGCCGACCTCGAACATCGCGATGCTCACGTGTGGTGCCTGCTCGGTCAGGATGCGGGCGTACGTCGCACCGGCGGGCCCGCTGCCGACGATGACGACGTCGACCTCGGCCGGATAGACCTGTCCGGTCATGCCCTGCTCGCCAGGTCGCGGATCAGCTGTGCGGAGACGGCCGAGGCGCGGGTCGGGTAGTACTCCAAGCCGATGGGGCCGTCGTAGCCCGCTGCGCGCAGCAGTCCCAGCCGCTCCACCCAGTCGAGCGAACCCGAGCCCGGCTCGCCGCGGCCAGGCGCGTCGGCGAGCTGCACGTAGCGGATCAGCTCGCCGGCGTTGGCCAGCTCGACGGCCATGTCCTCGCCCTCGACGGCCGAGTGGTAGATGTCGTAGAGCACGCCGAAGAACGGCGAGTCGACGCCGCGGGCGACGTACACGGCTTCGCCCGTGCGGTCCAGGAGCGCCCCGGGGTGGTCGACGCGCACGTTCACGGGCTCGAGCACGAGAGTGATGCCGGAGCCGTCGATCTGAGCGATCGCCTGCTGGTAGATCTCGACGAGCTTGTCCAGCTGCACCTGCCGCTTCCATCCGCCGAAGCCCGTGCCGCTGCCGACCACGATGCGCGGACAGCCGAGCTCGTGAGCGATCGCGACACCCTCGTCGAGCTTGCGGAAGAACTCGGAGTGGTCCCACGGCGGGATCATGAACTGGGTGCGAGGCTCCGACAGCTGCGCGGTCAGCTGCGTGCCGGTCTCCTCCAGCGCGGCCTTGAGTGCGGGCAGGTCCTTGGGTGTGGCCGGTGCGTCCGCCCCGGTGGGCCCCCACATCTCGACGGCGTCGAAGCCGGCCGCGGCCGCCGCGCGAACGCGGTCATGGTAGTCGCCGGCGTCGGTGAACAGCAGCTCGATATTCGGAGCGAGTCGGTACATGGATCAGCCCTTCAGCCCACCGGCGAAGCCCTGGATGAACTTCTTCTGCGCAAACATGTAGAAGGCGAGGATCGGGACCATCGAGATGATGACCACCGCGAAGATTTTGTTCCACGCCGAGATGAGGCTGCCGACGTAGGTGTACATCGCCACCGGCAGGGTCTGCATCGTCGATCCGCCCAGGAAGATGAGCGAATTGAAGAAGTCGTTCCAGACGATGAGGCCGCACAGGATCGCGACGGTTCCCGTTGCCGGGGCCATCAACGGGAGAACGACACGGAAGAACGCCTGTGTCGGCGAGGCGCCGTCGATGACGGCGGCCTCCTCGTACTCCGTCGACAGGCCGCGGAAGAACCCCGCGTACAGGAAGACCGCGAGCGGCAGCAGCATCCCGGTCCACAGCAGGATCATTCCGATCGCCGAGCCGGTCAGGCCGAGGTTGCGCGCACCGATGTACAGCGGAACGGTACCCAGCTGCGCCGGCAGGATGATCGCGATGAGGATGAGGTAGTACGTCAGCGTCGTCCAGGTGCGCGTGCGGCGCGCGATGACGTACGCGGCGAGCGATCCGAGAACGATGAGCCCCAGGACGGCGCCTCCCGTGATGAGGATGCTGTTGAGGATCGCCATCGGGATGCTGTTGCGCCCGGTGCTGGTGAGCACCTCCACGAAGGCACCGAAGTCGACGGCGGTCGGCGGGGCGACGGCGCTGGAGGTGATCGCCTCCTCATCGCTCTTGAGTGCGGTCACGACGAGGATGTACATCGGCAGCAGGAGCAGCAGCGTGATGACCCACATGATCATCTCGCGCACCGCGGTGGCCTTGGTATAGCGGAACACGGCGCTCAACCCTTCCTTTTCGCGCGATCGGGGTCGCGTGTCACGTACTGCTGCAGGATCGCGAAGGCGAGGATGATCACGGTCAGCACGAGCGCGAGCGCCGAGCCGAATCCGAACTGGCCGAGCTGGAACGCCTGCTTGTAGACCTCGGTGGCCAGGGTCTCGGTGGCCCCTGCCGGACCGCCGCCGGTCAGGGCGAAGATCTGGTCGAAGATGCGCAGCCCCTGGATGATGCCCAGCGTCGTGGCGATCGCCACGGACGGGCGGATGGCGGGAAGCACGACGTTCCAGAACCGGCCCCACACGCCCGCACCGTCGATCGCCGCGGCCTCTTCGACCTCGACGGGGACGCTGGCCAGGCCGGCCAGGTAGATCACCATGACGAAGCCGGTCTGCTGCCAGACCACGGTGAACAGGATCGCCCAGATCGACCACTCCGGGTCGGCGAGCCACACCTTCTGCAGGTGGTCCAGCCCCATGAGCTTCAGCAGGCCGTTGAGCGGGCCGCTGTACTCGAAGATGAACTTCCACACGTAGGCGACCGCCAGCGGGCTGAGCACGACCGGCATGAACAGCAGGGTGCGCAGGATGTAGCGGGACTTCAGCGTGCGGTTGATGCCCAGCGCGAACAGCAGTCCGAACACGTTGGTGAGGATGACGGACCCGAAGGCGAGGAACAGCGTGTTCCACAGCGCCAGCACGAGGCCCGGGTCCTCGAAGATCCGCGCGAAGTTGCCCCACCCGACCCAGTTCCAGCTGCCCAGGCCCGTCCAGTCGGTGAACGCGAAGAACCCGCCCGTCAGGGTGGCGAGGTAATGGACGCCGACCACCATGATGACCGCCGGCAGCGCCCACCACCAATGACCGAACTGGATGAGGGGTTTGGAGCCCTTGGCAGGACGCGCCCAGCGTCGCCGCCCGGGGGGCACCGTGAGGGCACGAGTGCTCTGGTCTGTCATCGTCACTGAATCATCGCTCTCTGACGTCGTCGTCGCGCGCCCGGCAGGGTTGTGCGCCTGATCACTCTTTCACGCTTTTGTCAGAACAGCACATAACAGATAGCGATATCCGGTATAAGTTGGATTCGCGCCCGGGGACCGGGGCGGGAGGACGGGGCGGCTCCTCGAGGGCGAGGGCGAGGTCGCGCTGGAGGCGTGTGGCATCCGGCCCGCGATCACCGTCGACGACCCAGAGCTGCGGGTGATCGGCCGACGCACCGGAACGCACCGGATGGTGTTCGTGGCCGCCGAGGTGGTGGTCAACGGCATCCTCTGCGGCGCACGACGCCCGATCAGCGCAACGAAGGTCGGATATAAGCACAGGTTATGTCGAAAGTCTGCAAATGGTGGCAGACTTCCAACCAGGCACCCTGCCAAGTCAGCTCAGCATCTCTGACGACGAAGATGTCACGAAAGGCTCGACCATGCCACAGCACACCCCTACCCGAATGCGCCGCTGGCCCCTCCTGGCCGCCGCCCCGCTCGCCGCTGCACTCGTCCTGGGCGGCTGCGCCGCCGGCGAGCCCGCTCCCCCGTCGACCGACCCGGCCTCGCCGGGCGACGGCCCCGGTGAGGGCTTCAGCATGATGGTCGCCGTCGCCAATGACGGCGACGACGCGTACAGCATGATCGCCGACGCCTACACCGAGGCCACCGGCGTCGAGATCGAGGTCATCAACTACCCCTCCGAGGCCTACAACACCCAGCTGCGCACGCAGCTGCAGGCCGGCACCGCCGCCGACATCATGATCCTCTCGCCGGGCACCGGCCAGGAGATCTCAGTCGTCCCGCTCGCCAAAGAAGGCTTCCTCGAGCCGATCGACTCGGCCGCGTCGGTGATCCCCGCCGGCACCGAGTCGCAGTATGAGGTCGACGGCAACTTCTACGGACAGCCGTCGGGACTCATGCCGGTCGGCTTCGTCTTCAACGGCGGCGCCGCCGCCGAGGTCGGCATCGACGCGTTCCCGACCACCTTCGAGGATCTGCTCGGCTACTGCGCCACAGCGCGCGAGGGCGACAAGGTCTTCACCGCACTGGCCGGTGCGGCCGCGCCCAACACGGGCATGCTCGGCATGGGCCTTGCAGCCGCGCCCGTCTACGGTGAGGACCCCGACTGGAACGAGAAGCGGGCCGCGGGCGAGGTCACCTTCGCCGACAGCGGTTGGGTCACCGCCCTCGAGAACGTCGTCGCGATGAACGACGCCGGCTGCTTCCAGGACGGCGCCGCAGGCTCGGGCTTCGACGCGATCACCAACGGCGTCGTCGGCGGTACAGCGCTCACCGGCGTCGTCCCCGGCTCGGCCGCCTCATCGATGAACGCGGCCCGCGAGGGCCTCGGCGCGACGGCCCAGGCCTTCCCCGCACCGACCGGCAACACGACCACGCTGTACGCCTCGGCCAACTACGCCTGGGCGCTGCACTCGAAGGCCAGCGACGGCGCGAAGGCATCGGTGCAGAAGTTCTTCGCGTGGCTCGCCGAGCCCGAGCAGGCCGTGCAGTTCGCCGAGCTCTACGGCATGGTGCCGATCGTCGGCGCCGACGAGGGCAACCTCCTCGAGCCGTACCAGCCGATCGCCGAGTTCATCATGTCGGGCGCGTACGTCGGTCTGCCCAACGCGATGTGGCCGAACGCGGGCGTGTACGACGCGCTGGCCACCGGCGTGCAGGCGCTGCTGACGGGCCAGAAGACCCCGCAGCAGGTCGCCGCAGACATGGACAACGCCTGGGGCTGAGCCCCACGCACACTGTGGCCGCCCGGTATTCCGGGCGGCCACACGCGTCTGTCGCCCGCGACGCGTTCTTCGCCGAGCGAAAGAGAGCGCCCGTGGCCGCCCGATCTCGCACGGGACGAGCTGCACAACGGCGGGGTGCTCACGGCGCGCCATCGTGCGCAACACGGGGCGCGCGAGGGCGACGACGTCGTGTTCGACTCGAAGGACGAGGAGGTGAGCCAGTATTCCTCGCCCACCTTGATGACCGCCGGGTCGGCGCGGTCGCCTCGCAGCACAGGGTTGCGGAAGGTGGACACCGCCGCTTCTGTCATTTTCGACGTACTCCAGCGAATAACAACCGTGTATAGAATCGCGTCAAGCATCAGCGGGATTGATACGCTGATCCCGCCGGTCAATGACTGATCGGCTCGACCCGAGGAGTCCGGCGCCGTGACCGACCTGCCTTCCCTGTCCAGGCTCGATCTGAACCTTCTCGTCTCGCTGGAGGCGCTGCTCACCGAGCGCAGCGTGACGCGCGCGGCGGAACGTCTGCACCTGAGCCAACCGGCGCTCAGCGCCTCGCTGGCGCGCCTGCGCACGCACTTCAACGACCCGATCCTCGCCCGGCGCGGCAACACCTACGAGCTGACCCCGTTCGCGATGCGCCTGACCGAGCACACGACGACCGCGCTCGAGGCAGCCCGCCGTGTCTTCGAGAGCCAAGCGACGTGGGCTCCGCAGCAGTCGACCCGGGAGTTCTCGATCTACGGCTCGGACTACGGCTTCGCCACCATCGGCGCCGTCGTCTCGCGGCTGGCGACCGAACGGGCATCCGGCGTGCGATTCCGCTTCATGCTGCACACCCCGTCGGTCGTCGAAGACGCGGCGAACCGCCTGCGTTCGGCCGATGCGATGATCATCCCGCACGGGTTCCTCTCGGACCTCGCCTACGAGGACCTCTGGCGCGATGACTGGTTCGCCGTCGTCGCGGAGTCCAACGAAGCGGTGGGCGACGAGCTCACGATGGACGACCTGGCCACCCTGCCGTTCGCCATGACCTATGCCTCGCGCAGCGCCTTCACCTCGGCGAGCCGTCAGATCCAGCAGCTGGGCGTCGAACCGCACATCGCCGTCGTGGTGGAAAGCTTCCTCTCGCTCCCGCACTTCATCCTCGGCACAGACCGCGTCGGGCTCATCCAAGGCGCGCTGGTGCCGATCGCGACGGCGACCCCCGGCATCCGCGCCGTCCGGCTGCCGTTTGCGGCGACGCCGCTCGTCAACGCGCTCTGGTGGCATCCCGTGCACAGCCGGGACCCCGAGCACGCGTGGATGCGCTCACTGTTCGAAGAAGCCGGGCGCATCGTGCAGGACGGCGTCGACGCCGCGCGATAGCGCGGGGCGCGTGCGCGCCTGTTCGGTGCACAACTCCTGCAGATCCGGGCGGCGGAGCCTCCGCGGCCGCGCAATCTCGCGCGACTCGCCGGTGCGACACGCAGAGTTGGAGGAGTTATGCACCGCGCATCGACGAGACCGCTGACGCACGGCGGCCGTGCAGGCGCAGGCGGGCGAAGAAATCGCCGAGGATCAGGCGCGCGTCGACCGTGTCGTACAGCGCGAACGGGCGGGCGAGGGATGCCTGGTGTAGCGGCTCACGCCCGCATCCAGTCGGCGATGACCTCGATGGTCGGCAGCGCCGTGCGATCGGCCGGCTCGTTGATGTGGGCATGGTCGGCGCCCGGTTCCAGGTGCAGCGTGACATCGACCCCGGCTGCGTCCAGCAGCCCGGCGAACGCCTCGCCTGACGGCCGCAGGCCGTCGAGCTCGCAGACGACGACCAGCGTGCGCGGATAGCCCGCGCCAGAGCCGAGTCCGGCGAACACATGCGGGTCGGCCAGCGCTTCGGCCGATCCGGCGTAGTTCAGCGAGAGCTGGGCGTGCGCAGCGGTGGGGTCGGGGAGCTGACCCGGGTGCGTCCCGTCGGGGTGCGCGGCGGGGTAGACGAGCACGAGGCCGGCCGGCAGGTCGCCCGCGCCGTCGCGCAAGCGTGCGGTGGCTCCGGCGGTGAGCGTGCCGCCGGCGCTGGCGCCGCCCAGGTGGAGCGCGCCGGCATCCACCCCCAGCAGATCGACCGCGTGGTCGCGCGCGTAGCTCCACGCGGCGAGCACATCATCGGACGGGACCGGGTAGTGCACGTCGCCGAGGCACTTCGTGTAGTCCACAGCGAAGACCGGGATGCCGCGCGCCGCCAGTTCGAGGGACACCCAGTGCGACTCGGGCATGTCGAGGTATCCCCCGATGAACGCTCCGCCATGCACCCAGACCAATGCGCGTCCGGACGGCACCGCGGTGTCGTCGCGGTAGACCCGGGCCGGCTGAGGGCCGTGCGGGGTCTGCACCGTCAGCTCGCGCGTGGTCACCGCCCCCAGTCGCGGGAAGCGGCGCTGCAACGACTCCGTGTCCATGTCGGTGCGCGGGTCGACGGGCTCCCCGTGCTCGCGCAGGTGGCGCAGCGCATCGGGCAGCGGCAGTCGCCGGATGTCGACCGGGCCCTGGACGCCGGTCACGCCGAGATGCCGTCGCGCATGGTGGCCCGGATCAGGTCATGCTGCCGGCGCACGAGCAGCAGGGGGTCGACCTCGCCCAGCTCGGCGAAGGCGTGCCCCTCCCACTCACTCGACCAGTACCCGCGGTAGCCGCCCTCGACGAATACGCGCACCAGTTCGGGATAGTCGATCGCCGGCTCGAGTCCGTTCTCGTCGATGTCGTAGAACTTGGCGTGCACGTGCAGGATCTGCGGCATGATGTCGGCCCACTCGGCGGGGGCGACGTGGCCGTGCATGTTGAAGGCGAGGTGTGCGAACGATCCGAGGCGCCCCGGATCGAAGTCACGCGCCCGCAGGTAGCCGATGAACTCCTCCTGACGTTCGCGCATCGGGGCGTCGGTGGCCCAGATCTGCTGCAGCTTCGCGACCGCCTCGTCGTCCAGGCCGGCACGGCGCACCGCACGCAGCAAGGTGGGCGACATGCTGTGCATCGTCGAGGAGAAGTCGGCGACGAAGCCCAGCAGCGGCGAGTCGAGCTCGGCGTATGTCTCGCGCACGCGGAGGATCGGCTCGGCGTTCGGACCCATCGGCGCGTGGATCTCGTAGGCGAGCTTCAACCCGTGCCGCTCGGCCACCGGCAGCAGCCGGCGCAGCAGCTCCGGCTTGGCGGACTGGATGCGCACGAGCGGGAATCCGAGCTTCTTCGCCCCCTGAAGCATGAGCTCGCTGAACTCGAACTCCTCATCGGGTGTCATGTCGCGATCGCGCCGCTGGCCCATGTCGAGGTTCGCTCCGAATGAGCTGGCGTCGAACCCGTGTCGGTCGAACGCGGCGCGCCAGGTGCGCACGAAGGCGTCAGAGACGACCGGGTACGTCGGAACCATCTGCGAGGCCACGATCTCGATGCCGGGTCCGATCCCCAGCTCGGCGACGCGGTCGAGCAGTCCGTCGAAGTCGAACCATCCGGCGCGGAACTCGGCGCTCGCGGAGTAGAGGGTGAGGCCGAGTTGGAAGGGATCGGCGTGTGTCGCCGCGGGTGCGGGCGGCACGTCGGAGACCATCGCCGGCGCGGGGGCATCGCGGTCGGTGACGGTGAGGGAGAGCGCGTCGCGCACGACGTTCGGCACGTACATACCCGGTCCGCCGTACTCACCGGGCGCGATCTGCATGTACGGCAGTCGCAGCTGCCCCAGCAGGGTGACCTCGTGCTGCTCGCCGACGGCGACGACGGAGTCCCTGCGGGCGACCAGCAGCGGGTGCTCCTGCAGGAACCAGAGGGTGTCGCTCTGCGCGGGCAGCTCCTCGATCGCGTACGAGTGGCCGCCGAGTTCGAGGCGCAGGTCGCTCGACGCGACCTGCTCGCCGTCGACCGTCAGATCCAAGCTCGATACGGACGACAGCCACAGGCTGCGGTACCAGGGCAGCGTGAGCCGGAGGGCGAGCCCGTCCGGGTGCGGGCGCAGGCTGTCAGCGTGGATCAGTCCGTTGGGCATGAGGGGTTCCTTCGGGTCAGAGCTTTCGGGTCAGAGCTTTCGGGTGGAGCTTTGGGGTCGGGCTTTCCGCGTGCCGTGGCCGGTCAGAGCCGGTCGGCGATCTGGCGGACGAGCGAGTGCTGGCGGCGCACCTGTTCGATCGATCGCCAGGGGGCGCGGATCCCCTCGTACTCACTGGAGAGATACCCGGCGTACCCGGCATCCTTCAGCGCGCGCAGCACCGGCTCCCACGGGATCTGCTGATCGACGAGGTCGTCGTCGATGTCATGGAACTTGGCCTGGATGAACACCACGTACTCGGCGATCCCGGCGATGTCCGCGGGGTCGACGGCGATGCCGTCCATGAACGCCGGCCGCCGCCCGGGCAGTTCCCCCGGAGCGAGCGGAATCGGCCGATTCTGGAAGATCCCGGTGTCCAGCAGCAGCCCCAAATGCTTCGTACCGGTGCGCTGGATGAGGTCGATGTAGTCGTCGACGACTTCGTGCTTGATGGGCGTCGGCGCATGGATCTCGGGGCAGATGACGACGTCGAGGGCGGCGGCCAGGTCCAGGCTGCGCTCGATCGCCTCGGTCCACGTCGGGTGCGGGATCAGATCGCTGGAGATCACCCCGATCTTGGGCCGCACGAAGCGGAAGCCGAGCGTCTTGGCCAGACGCAGGTCGCGCTCGAGCATGGCCGCGCCCTCGGCCGCGGTGAGATCGCGCGCGTTCGGCCCGCTCGAGTGCAGCCGAGTATCGATCCACGAGCCCATGTTGGTCGGCTCGAGCCGGTAGGTCTCGAGCAGCCGGAACCACTCGTCGATCCACGCCGCGGACGGCTCGGGGAAGTTCGGCACGTGCCCCTCGCCGAGGATCTCGATGCCGGTGGCCCCGATGTCGGCGATCCCCTTCATCGCGGTCTCGAGGTCGAGGACGGTGCCGAAGTCGTGCATGAAGCTGTACAGCGAGACGCCGTATCGGAAGGGTGCCCCGCCGGCCTCAGGAGAAAGGGTGACGTGCTTGGTCACCTGATAGCGGCTGGGCTGGTGCTCGATCGGGATGTAGGACATCCGCAGTCGCAGATCGATTGACAGTTCATGGATGCCGTCGGGCAACCCACCCGGCAACGGCACCGTGATCACCGCTGCGTCTTCGAGCTGCCATCGCACCCCGTCGCTGTCCCACAGTTGCGCCAGGGTGTAGGTCTGACCCTGCAGGGTCCACAGGGGAGTCTCGGGCCCGACGTCGAGCAGACCCGGAATGCGGACCGCCACTCCGTCGATGAGGGATGCCGCCATGCCACGGTAGGACGGCATCCGCAGGCGGAACTGGAAGCCCGTGATCCGCCCGCCGTCGTGCACGTTGCGAAAGCCGACGGACTGGATCAGGTCTCTTTCGAGAAGCATCGATGCTCACTCTCTCTGGCGGAGGTTCCGACTCAGAGTGAGACTATCGGATTACGCTACTTTTCGACATAAGTAAGTCTGATGTGCGCATTGCCCGGACAGTTGCTCGATCCATTCTCGACGGCGGGCCGCACTGCGAGCCCTCCCGGGTCAGCCTGCCGCCGTATACGTGAGTGTCAGCGTCGGCCGGTAGCTCACAGCCGAGATCTCCCGCGACCAGATCCGAACGTTGTCCGTCCCCGTGGCCGACGACAGCCGCAACGTTATTGTGGTCCCCGCTCGCGCGGCGAGGTCCGACGTGGACAGAGCGACCGTGTAGGGCGTGTTCAGCGCGGTCGCGCCGGTCAGCTGCCCGATGACCCCCGAGGCGGTCGTCGTCGGCCTGTTGTTCCACGTGAGCGTCGCCTCGCTCCACGTCGCGTCGACGAGGTGCAGCTGATGCGCGTTCGCGGAGTGCGCTGTGGCGTCGTCCGAGGTCCGCACACCGAGCGTCGCGCCCGTCAGCGTGTAGCCGGCCGGCGCGGCCGGAAGAACGAACTGCATGAACGACTCGATCGCGGTGTCGCTGCGCGCCGACAGCTGGTTGGTGGCGCCGTAGGCGAAGCCCGCGTTGATGGCCGCCGCCATCGTGTCCGCGTTCGTCACGATCGTCTGGGTGATCGGCGGGCCTGTCGGCGCGGCGACCGTGGCCGAGCCCGCAGCCGACGCGCCACTCACGTTGCCCGCGGCATCACGCGCAGTGACCTTGTAGAAATACGTCCCCGCAGACAGACCCGCATCCGCATACGACGTCCCCGTCACCTCCGCGATCTGCGACGCAGCATTCGCCGTGAACCCCGCC
>Ga0160457_1000091_pt1 | contig 119417 bp, 114 predicted proteins | sample HID1972M_E6MG_FD_108242 | JGI IMG/M metagenome (GOLD analysis project Ga0160457, IMG submission 108242) | Enriched pill bug-associated microbial communities from UW Madison campus, WI, USA - HID1972M_E6 MG | ecosystem: Host-associated > Arthropoda: Insects > Digestive system > Unclassified ...
AAGATCCGCGTCAAGGTCACCGCCCAGCGCACCGGCTACCCCAAGACCGCCGTCTACACCACCTACACCAAGAAGGTGAAGTAGCCACCACCCCGGGTGGGCCCACACACACCGGCCCACCCGCCCCGGCGGGCGGCCCCGAGGGCACTACCCTCTGGGCCATGCCCCAGGTCGCGCGCGCCCGGTGGCCCGCCGCGGTGCTGTGTGCCGCGTGGGTCGTCGCGTTCTCGTGGGACGAGCCCCGGGGAGTTCTCGTGGCGGTCCCGTTCGTGCTCGTCGGCGCGCTGCTGCTCCCCCGCCGGCTCGGAGCGGGCGTGGCGCTCGTCGTCGCGGCGGGCTTCGTGACCCTCCTCGCCGGCGCCTCCTGGGGAAACGTCGACATGATGGTTCCGCTCGGTGTGACGCTCTTCGCGCTCGGGCGGGTCGCCGACCGTTGGCAGCACGGCCTCCTTGCCGTCGGTCTCAGCGCCGTGGGCAGCGCGATGCGCGAGGGGCTCGCGGCGGACAAGCTCGCCATCACGCTCATGCTCTTCGGCGCGATGTGGGGCTTCGGTCTCGTGGTGCGCCGCCGTGCGCTGCAGGCCCACGCGGCCGTCGCTGCAGTCGCGGCGCTGGCCGAGCAGGATCCGGCCCTGACCGGTGCCAGACGCGCCGTCGAGGAGCGCAGCCGGCTCGCGAACGAGGCGCTCTTCGCGCTGCGCACCGCGATCGTCGGGATGCGTTCCCTCGCGCGCGATGCGGCACGCAGCCTCGAGCCGCACATCGTCCGCGACGTGCACGAACGGGGCACCGTCGCCGTCGACGAGCTGCGCGAGCTGCTGGGTCTGCTGCGCGAGCCCGCAGGCAGCCCGCCTGAGGAGCCTGGCACCGCGACCGCACGCCCGGCGCGCCGGTACCACCCACCTCGGACCGCTCCCGCCGTCGCATGCCTCCTCCTCGCCGCCGTGAGCGCTGTCCTCGCAGTGAGCCCGCCAACGGTGCCGGAGAGTCTCCTGCCCGTCGCGGCCACCTACGTCGTCGCGGCCTGGGCCGTCGCCGCACGCCCGAGCCCGTTCGCATGGACCTGCCTCGCCGCCCTGACGGCCACGGGCATCTGGCTCAGCACCGCCTACGGTCCACGCGGCGCGGGCTTCGTCCTGTTCGTCGTCGGCGTCGCCGCCCTCGCGGGCCTCGCCTGGAGCGAGCGCGACCGCATCCTGCGTGACGCGGAGCGACGGACGGGACACCTCCAGGCACGGCTCGACGAGGCGACGTCGACGGCGGTACGTGCGGAACGGCTGCGACTCGCCCGGGAGCTGCACGACGTCGCAAGCCACTCGGTCGGCGCGATGGTGCTGCAGGCCGGTGCCGCTGGCGCCCTGCGGGTCCGCGACCCCGAGCGGGCCCGCGCGGCGCTGCGGACCGTCGTCGCGACGGGCGACGGCGCACTCCGCGACGTCGACGAGATGCTCGCGACCCTCGACACGGGCGAGTTCGGCCAGGCCGCGCGCGCCTATGCCGGTCCCGGCAGGCTGCGCGGCGCGCTCGAAGGGCTCGCCGCGCGGCTGCGCGAGGGCGGCATGGCGCTCCGCATGGATCTCGGCGAGCTCCCCGACTCCCCGGCCCTGACCGCCACGACCTACCGCGTGGCGCACGAGGGCCTCGCCAACGCACTGCGCCACGCCCCCGGGGCGGCCGTCGAGGTCGTGGCCACGCGCGATGGCGACAGCTACGTTGTGCGGGTGAGCGACAATGGTGCCGGCACCTCGGCCGCCTCGGGGACGGGCTTCGGGCTCGCGGGCCTGCGCGAGCGTGTCCTCGCGTGCGACGGGACCTTCGCGGCGGGGCCCGCGCCGGAGGGCGGCTTCCTCCTCGAGGCACGGCTCCCGGTCGACGGCGGCCGGTCGCAGGAGCCGGCGTGATCCGCGTCGTCGTCGCCGACGACCAGGACCTCATTCGCGCCGGGCTGCGCGCGATCATCGAGGCGGAGCCCGACCTCGAGGTTGTCGGCGAGGCGAGCCAGGGCCTCGAGGCCGCCCGGCTCGCCCGCACCACCGAGGCCGACGTCGTACTCATGGACGTGCAGATGCCCGGGACGGACGGCCTTGACGGCATCGCCGCCGTCGCCGCCGCGCGGCCGGAGACCCGCGTCGTCATGCTGACGATGTACGACGTCGACGACTACGTGTTCCGAGCCCTCAAGGCCGGCGCGAGCGGCTTCCTGCTCAAGACCACGCCGCCCGAGCAGCTCGCCGCGGCCATCCGGGACGTCCACGAGGGCCAGCGCATCTTCGCGCCCTCCGTGACGGACCGCCTCGTGCGGACCTTCGTCGCACGCCCCGCCGCGGGCCCGGGCACTCCCGAGGCGCTGCAGTCGTTGACCGAGCGTGAGCTCGAGGTCTTCGGCGCGATCTCCCGCGGCCTGTCCAACGCAGAGATCGGCGTGGAGCTGTTCCTGAGCGAGGCGACCGTGAAGACCTACGTCACCCGCATCCTGGCCAAGCTGGGCCTGCGCGACCGCGTGCAGGCCGTGATCCTCGCCTACGAGTGCGGCGCCGTCGGTCCGTCGCCCGAGTAGGTCGCGGCGTCCGGCCGCTGGCGTCGCGTCGCGAGGTACGCGGCGGCTCCCACGGCAAGAACACCGAGGCCGACGACGACGGACACCGGCGGCAACGCGCCCGCGAGCACCAGGCACCCGGCGAGCCCCACCCCGGCGAGCACGCGACCGCGCCCTCCCAGCCGCCAGGCCGCCACGTTGGCCACGGCGTAGTAGACGAGGACCCCGAGCGAGGAGAAGCCGATGAGGTGACGCACCTCGACGGTCGCGACGAGCACGAGCACGGCGAGCGCCACGGCGGCCTCGGCGCGGTGCGGCACCCCGTGGCGCGGGTGCACGGCGGCGAGCACGGCGGGCAGGTGACGGTCACGGGCCATCGCGAGCACGGTGCGCGAGACCCCCAGGAGCAGGGCGAGCAGCGCCCCGAGCGCCGCGAGCACGGCCGCGACGCGCACCGCGGTGCCGAGCGGTCCGTCGCCCGCGGCGGCAGCGATGGCGGCGGGCTCGGTCGCGAGCCGGTCGATACCGAGCGAGCGCACCGCGGCCCACGTCACGGCGGCGTAGACGACGAGAGCCGTCCCGAGCGCGAGCGGCACGGCGCGGGAGATGGTCCGGTCGGGGTCGCGCACCTCCTCGCCGAGGGTCGCGATCCGGGCGTAGCCCGCGAAGGCGAAGAACAGCAGCCCGGCGCCCTGCAGAACCCCCGCCGCGCTCGCCGACCCGCTGACCTCGACCGGCGGGGCCACGGGACCGAGCGAGGCGTTGAGCACCACCACGCCGAGCACGAGGAGGACGACGGTGACCACGCCCTTGGCGAACCAGGCGGGCCGCTGCACACCGCGGTAGCCGAGCGCGAGGAGCACGAGCACGGCGGTCGCCGCGACGGGCCGGGCGTGCTGCGGCCACGCGTACAGCCCCACCGTGAGTGCCATCGCCCCGCAGGACGCCGTCTTGCCGACGACGAATCCCCAACCGGCGAGGTGCCCCCAGAACGGGCCGAGCAGCTCACGGCCGTAGACGTAGGTCCCGCCCGCGAACGGCATGCGACGGGCGAGCCTCGCCGAGGCGTACGCGTTGCAGAACGCGACGAGCGCCGCCGCGAGGAGCGCCAGGGGAAGGAGCCCGCCCGCTGCGGCGGCCGCCGGACCGAGCACCACGAAGATGCCCGCGCCGATCATCGCGCTGAGGCCGATCGCGACGGCGTCGCCCACACCGAGGCGGCGCCGGAGCGCGGGAGCTGTCACGCGGCGACACTAGGGACGCCAGGTGAACGGCAGGTGGCGAGAGTCAGATCTCGATCGAGAGCATCGTCTCGGAACGGAACGGGACGAAGCCCAGCGCGGCGTAGAGCCCGTGGGCGCCCGAGGGGTTCGCGGTGTCGACTCCGATCTCCGCGTACTCGATCCCGTCGGCGCGCTGCGCCACCATCGTCGCGGCGAGGAGCGCCTTCGCGATGCCACGGCCCCGCCAGGAACGGAGCACCCCGAGGAGGCTGATGTAGCCCGAGGAGTACCCGGACAGCTCCCAGTCCTGCTCGTACTTGCCCGTCTCGACGTACCCCACGACCTGGCCGGTGGCTTCGTCGACGGCGACGAAGCTCCACTGCTTGGCGAACATCGAGCGGTAGTTGCTCCAGTCCTCGACGGAGCGCGGCTGGCTCCCCCAGTGATCGGCGAACGCCTCGTTGTGGGTGAGCCGCACGGGCTCGTCGTCGTCGGGCCATGCCTCGATGCGCACCCCGTCGCCCGGCGCGTGCGCGCCGAGCGTGTCGTCGAGAGGCCGCTTGAGCTCGGAGAAGTAGCGGATCGGCGTGTACCCCGCGGCGAGGAACAGCCGCTCGGCGCCCTGCTGGCTCTCGTCGAGGTAGACGGCGATGCGGCCGGGGACCTCATTGCCCGAGGTGGCGAGGAGCTGGCGGGCGCGCCCGTTCGCCCACGCGACGAGCGCCGTGCCCACGCCGCGTCGACGCCACTGCGGATGGACGCCACCGAGGTGCAGGGCGCGTACGAGGCTCGTGTCACCCGCGTACGTCATGACGAAGCAGTAGGCGCGCATGGTGCCCTCGCCGTCGACGCCCACGACCGTGTCGTGCTCGGGGTCGAGGCTCGCCGAGTCGAAGTACTCGGCGACCTCGTCCTCGACGGTCCGGAACGGCAACCCGTCACCCTCCTCCTGCGCCTGGACGAGCACCGTGAGCTCGGGGACGTCTGCGGGTGTCAGCGGTCGCCAGGCGAGGCCGAGGTCCGACGGCGGGAGGTCAAGGGTGGCCGGTGCGGCGGCTCGTTCGGCGATGGGTGCGAGTCGACTCATGCCTCCCACTGTGGGTGCCGGCGCCGGGATGCCGCAAGCGCAATAACCCCGGCCGCCAGGAGCCCTTGAGCGGCGAGGTACGTCGCCATCACCGCGACGCCGTGCCACGGCAGTGCGTACCAGTCGGCGAAGGCGTCGAGTGCGATGAGGCCGTCCGAGACGAGGAAGAGCGCACCGCCCGCCGCCGTGAGCGGATGGACACCGGTCGAGAGCACTGCCATCGCGACCAGGACGACGCCGTAGGCCACGACCGGGACGAGCAGGGGGCCGGCTCCTGGGACGCACCAGACGAGAAGCAGCACCAGGACGACGAGGTACGCCGTGAGCGGCGCCGGCCAGGCCAGGCTGCCGCGACGCAGGACCGAACGGGCGCGCCGCGGCCAGAAGGCGACGACGTAGGCCACCTGGGCGAGCAGGAAGAAGCCGACCATCACGAGGAACGAGCTGTCCCCCGCGAGCTTCGGTGCGGTGTCACCGAGCCACGAGAAGCCAAGGCCCGCGAGCAGCCACACCACGAGCCAGGAGCGCGGCGCACGCGTCCGGGCGAGCACCACGAGGACGAGCACCGGCATCGCCGCGACCTGGGTGGCGGTACGGAGGCCGAGCGGCCCGGTCAGCTGGGTGGCGACGTGGACGAGCGCGAGCGCGACGTAGGCACCGATCGCCACGAGGGTGAGCGAGGAGCGCGCGGCACCACGAGACGTCGTCGTCATGCGGGGATGCTAGCGGGAGGCGATCGTCAGGCGTCGATCCGCGCCCGGTCGATCCCGGAGGCACCGGCCACGATGAAGTCGCGGCGCGGAGCCACCTCGGAGCCCATGAGGAGCTCGAACACCTGCTCGCTGCGCTCGACGTCGGCCGCCGTGACGCGGCGCAGCGTGCGACGGCGCGGATCCATCGTGGTCTCCGCGAGCTGGTCGGCGTCCATCTCGCCGAGGCCCTTGTAGCGCTGGATGTCGTCCTTGTAGCGCTTGCCGGCCCGGTCGAGCTTCTTGAGGGTCGCCGCGAGCTCGGCGTCGGAGTAGGTGTAGATGTACTCGCTCGGGGTGCGTCCGGAGCCGATGACCTCGACCCGGTGCAGGGGTGGCACGGCCGCGAACACGCGACCGGCGTCGACGAGAGGACGCATGTAGCGGAAGAAGAGCGTCAGGAGCAGGGTGCGGATGTGGGCGCCGTCGACGTCGGCGTCCGTCATCATCACGATCTTCCCGTAGCGCGCCGCGTCGAGGTCGAACGACCTTCCTGAGCCGGCCCCGATGACCTGGATGATCGAGGCGCACTCGGCGTTCTTCAGCATGTCGGCCACCGTGGCCCGCTGCACGTTGAGGATCTTGCCGCGGATGGGCAGGAGCGCCTGGTAGTCCGAGGAGCGGGCCAGCTTGGCGGTGCCGAGCGCGCTGTCCCCCTCGACGATGAAGAGCTCGCTGAGCTCGACGTCGTCGCTGCGGCAGTCGGCGAGCTTGGCGGGCAGCGACGAGGTCTCGAGCGCGTTCTTGCGTCGCGAGATCTCCTTCTGCTTGCGCGCCATGACGCGTGCCCGCATCTCCGCGACGACCTTGTCGAGCAGGAGCGAGGTCTGCGCCTTGTGGTCGCGCTTGGGCGACGTGAACAAGGCACCGAGCTCGGACTCGACGACCTTGGCGACGATGCCGCGCACCGGCGCCGTGCCGAGCACCTCCTTCGTCTGCCCCTCGAACTGCGGCTCGGCCAGGCGCACCGTGAGCACGGCGGTCAGGCCCGCGAGGACGTCGTCCTTCTCGACCCGGTCGACCGACTCCTTCGCGGAGATCTTGAGCCGACGCGCGTTGGCGTCGACGTGCTTGCGGACCGTCTTGAGCAGCCCGGCCTCGAAGCCGGCGAGGTGCGCGCCACCCTTGGGGGTCGCGATGATGTTGACGAACGTGCGCACGGTCGTGTCGTAGCCCGTGCCCCAGCGCAGCGCGAGGTCGACCTCACACTCGCGCTCGACCGCCTGGGCGTTCATGTGCCCTCGCGAGTCGAGCACGGGGACGGTCTCGGTGAACCTGCCCGTGCCCGTCAGGTGCCACGTCTGGGTCAACGGGGTGTCCGGTGCGAGGAAGTCGACGAAGTCCACCGTGCCGCCCGTGTGGACGAACTCCTCCTCGACGGGGCCGGACTCCCCCGGCGTGCCCGGCAGGCCACGCTCGTCGCGCAGCACGAGGCGCAGGCCGGGAACGAGGAAGCTCGTCTGGCGCATGCGGCCCACGAGCTCGTCGTAGGCGAACTTCGCACTCCTGGGGAAGACCTGCGGGTCGGCCCAGTAGCGCACCCGCGTGCCGGAGGCCGTGCGCGCCGTCTTGCCGACGACGGCGAGCTCCGAGGCCTCGACGAATGGCGAGAACGCGGCGTCAGGCGTCGGCCCGCTCTTCGGGTCGGCGAACGTGCCGGGCTCCCCGCGGTGGAAGCTCATGCGGTGGATCTTGCCGCCACGGTCCACCTCGACGTCGAGGCGCTCGGACAGGGCGTTGACGACGCTCGCACCCACGCCGTGCAGGCCGCCGGACGCCGTGTAGGAGCCGCCGCCGAACTTGCCGCCGGCGTGCAGCTTCGTGAAGACGACCTCGACGCCGGTCAGGCCCGTCTTCGGCTCGATGTCGACGGGGATGCCGCGACCGTCGTCGGCGACCGTCACGGAGCCGTCGTCGTGCAGCGTGACCGCAATGCGGGTGCAGTGGTTGCCGAGCGCCTCGTCGACCGCGTTGTCGATGATCTCCCACAGGCAGTGCATGAGGCCCCGGGAGTCGGTCGAGCCGATGTACATGCCCGGTCGCTTGCGGACCGCCTCGAGCCCCTCGAGGACGGAGAGGTGGCGCGCGGTGTAGCTGGTCTGAGCGGTCACGGCAGTCACGAACGCAGACTAGTCCGGCTCCCGCGATGCTCCCGAGCCGCCACGCGGAACTACGCGGGTAGCGAACTCGCGCCGTCGGCTGGGAAGAATGTCGGCGCCGGATGGTTGTATACCCATGTGACTACGACGACGACCGCCCCGCTGACCGCAGCCGACCGTTGCGACCGCTGCAACGCCCAGGCCTACGTGCGCGTCGTGCTGCCCGTCGGCGAACTGCTCTTCTGCGGCCACCACGCCCGCGCCCACGCCGAGGGACTGCGCGACGTCGCCGTCCACATCCAGGACGAGACCGACAAGCTCCTCGAGGAGCACGGCGCCCCGAGCGCTGTCTAGCCCGGTCAGATGCGCGACTTGAGGGTCGAGCGCACCGCATAGTTGACGAACGCGAACGCACTCACGGGGAGCGACCAGCCCTCGACCTCGCGATAGATGCGCCAGTTGTACGTCGCGGCCTTGAGCTTGTTGCTCGACAGGCTCGACCGACCACCCTCGCGGTAGAGCACGAGCACCTCGTCGAGCCCGCGCGCGACGGCACCGTCGCGCAGCAGGTCGAGCCACAGCCCGTAGTCCTGGCGGCGTTCGATGAGCGGCATCAGCCGCTTGCCGAAGACCTCCGTGTCGTACATGGCGGTCGAGCACCCGATGTAGTTCTGCAGCCGCAGGTCACGGTAGGTCACCGTGTCGCGGGCGCGGACCACGCGATCTCCGCCGCCCCACGTCGCGGCATCGACCTCGGCGTTCCCGTGGACCTTGGTGTACGAGGTGAAGGTCAACGGGCTGCCCGTGGCCTCGCCGAACGCGAGCTGGCGCTCGAGCTTGGTCGGGAGCCACAGGTCGTCCGCGTCGCAGAAGGCGATGAACCGCCCCTCGGCCCGCTCGATCGCGGTGTTGCGGGCCACGGCCGCGCCGCCCTGCTCGGGCAGGTGGACGAGCTCGATCCGCCCGTCGTTGGCCACGGCGGCCTCGGCGATGCCACGTGAGCCGTCGCTCGAGGCGTCGTCCACGAGGACGAGCCGCCAGTCGGTGTGGGTCTGACCCCGCACCGAGGCGATGGAGGCAGCGAGCGTGGTCTCGGCGTCGTGCACGGGCATGACGACGCTGACCGAGCTCACGGTCCGTCCCAGCGACCCGGGACGTGCGCCACGGGATCGAGGTCCCTGCCCTCGGCGCGGTACCACCGCACCATCGCCTCGAGGGCCTCGCTGAGCGGCACCGTGGGCTCGAAGCCGGTCTCTCGGACGCGGTCCGCCGTGAACATGGTCTCCGCGGACGCGAGCTTGCGGATCCGGGCCGAGGTGATCGGTAGGTCCCGCCCGAGCACTCGTCCGAGCAGGTCGAACGGCTTGGCGAGGGCCACCGCGAACCCCTCGGGTACGTGGTGGCGCGGCGCGCGTCGGCCGAGCGTGCGGTAGATCGTCTCGACCACCTCGTTGCTGCGCAGGTCCGGCTTGTCGGCGTAGTTGTAGACCTCGTCCTCCCGCGCGGCCGGAGCGCCCCAGAGCTCGAAGGTTGCCGCGACGAGGTTCTCCACCGCGCACATCGACTTGCGGTTCGTGCCGGCACCGACGGGCCAGAAGCGGCGCCGGTCGATCTGCCGCGTGAGTCGGTAGACGTTGGCGAAGTGGTACGGGCCGAACACGACCGCAGGGCGGATCACGAGCACCCGACGCCCGGGAGCCGCTTCGCGCCAGCGCCGGTAGACCGTCTCCGCGGCGAGCTTCGTGCGTCCGTAGTCGTTCTCCGGCTCGGGCACGGAGTCCTCGTCCGGCGCCGTCCCCGCACTGCCGTAGACGGCGACCGACGAGTAGAAGCACAGGTTCGAGATCCCGGCGTCCTCGGCCACCCGGCACACGTTGCGCGCGCCGTCGACGTTCACGCCCTCGAAGACGTCCGTCGGGATGCCGAAGTCGTGGTGCGCGGCGGCGAGGTTGACGATCGCAGTGGCGCCGTCGGCCGCGGCCGCGAGCGCGGCGAGGTCGCGGACGTCGCCCACGGTCGTCACCACACCGTCGGGAAGCGGCCGCGAGGGCGGGTACAGGTCGAAGTTCGACACCGTGACCCCACGTGCGACGAGGAGCTCGATGAGATGCCCACCGATGAACCCCGAGCCGCCGAGGACGAGCGCGTGATCACCGCGCACGAGCTGCGCCATGGTCGCTGCCGCGCTCAGTCGAGGTAGTCGCGCAGGACCTGCGACCGGCTCGGGTGGCGCAGCTTCGACATCGTCTTCGACTCGATCTGGCGGATCCGCTCGCGCGTGACGCCGTAGACCTTGCCGATCTCGTCGAGCGTCTTGGGCTGACCGTCGGTGAGGCCGAACCGCATCGCGACGACGCCGGCCTCGCGCTCGGAGAGGGTGTCGAGCACCTGGTGGAGCTGCTCCTGCAGGAGCGTGAAGCTCACGGCGTCCGCGGGGACGACGGCCTCGGAGTCCTCGATGAGGTCGCCGAACTCGCTGTCGCCGTCCTCGCCGAGGGGCGTGTGCAACGAGATGGGCTCGCGGCCGTACTTCTGGACCTCGACGACCTTCTCGGGGGTCATGTCGAGCTCCTTGGCGAGCTCCTCGGGCGTGGGCTCGCGGCCCAGGTCCTGGAGCATCTGGCGCTGGACGCGCGCGAGCTTGTTGATGACCTCGACCATGTGGACGGGGATGCGGATCGTGCGGGCCTGGTCGGCCATGGCGCGCGTGATCGCCTGACGGATCCACCACGTGGCGTACGTCGAGAACTTGTAGCCCTTGGTGTAGTCGAACTTCTCGACCGCGCGGATGAGACCGAGGTTGCCTTCCTGGATGAGGTCGAGGAAGAGCATGCCTCGGCCCGTGTAGCGCTTGGCCAGGGAGACGACGAGTCGCAGGTTGGCCTCGAGCAGGTGGTTCTTGGCGCGGCGGCCGTCGCCGGCGATCCACTCGAGCTCACGGCGCAGCTTCGGCTCGAGCTTACCCTCGGTGCTCGCGAGCTTCTCCTCGGCGAACAGGCCGGCCTCGATCCGCTTGGCGAGCTCGACCTCCTGCTCGGCGTTGAGGAGGGCCACCTTGCCGATCTGCTTGAGGTAGTCCTTCACGGGGTCGGCCGTCGCACCGGCCGTCACGACCTGCTGGGCGGGGGCGTCGTCGTCGTCGGCGTCGGAGTAGACGAAGCCGCTGTCCTCGGACTCGCTCTCGCCGTCCTTGGCGTCGACGACCTCGGCACCCTCGACGGCCTCAACCTCGGTACCGGGCGTCGCCGCGGTGGTCTCGGGGCTCTCCTCGGCCGGCGCTGCGGCCTTGGCAGCCGCCTTCTTCGCGGGCGCTGCCTTCTTGGCAGCCGCCTTCTTCGCAGGGGCAGCCTTGGCGGGCGCAGCCTTCTTCGCCGCAGCAGTCGTTCCCGAGCCCTTGGGCGCGGCCGACTTGCTGGCGGAGGACTTCTTCGCGGCGGCCTTGCCGGGCTTCTCGCCCACAGGGGCGCTCACGCCCGCCGCACCACCTCGCGAGGCCGGGACGGCGCGACCCGGCTGAGCGGCGGCGGCATCCTGGGCGGGCTCGTGCGGGGACGAGGAGTTCTGAACGGGGAAAGACACAGACGACCTTTCGGCAGCGTGATGACCCGGATCAAGGTTCGGGTGCCGGGATATTGTACCGACCGGAACCACCCGTCCGCCGCCGGAGCGCGCGGGAGCGACGGTTTCGGCCAACTCCCATGTTCAACGCCCGGACACAGCCCTGTGTTCCCCGCGACTACGCGGGATCTGCCTTGACCGCCAGCACGGGGCACGGGGAGTCCAGCAGGATGCGCTGGGCCTTGGATCCCAGGAAGAGCTTGCCCACGGCGCTGCGCCGGCGCAGCCCGATCACGATCAGCGAGGCGTCCTCGCCCCGGGCGATCTGCACGATGTCCTCCGCGGCGTCACCGCTGCGGGCCGTGTGCCTGATCTCGTGCCGCACCCCGCTCTCGTCGAGCTCGGAGCGCACGCGCTCGGCGGCCTCGTCGACCGCCGGGTCCGAGCCTCCGCGTGGCTCGCTGAGCACGACGACGACCCGGCTCTCCCGGCTCGCGGCCTCGCGGACCGCTGCCGTCAGGGCCGCTCTGCCCTCGGGTGAGTCCACATAGCCAACGACGATCGGCACAACCACCTCCGCGTGTTCGCGCTCACGGCCGTGATCTGGCCGTTTCCGCGAACCTACCGCAGCGCCGCGTCCTCCGTCGCGGACCTTCGCGCCCAACCTGGCGGGAGTCCGGCCGCGAGGGTCTCGCTCAGCAGCTCCGCGAACCGGTAGTCGTGGTCCACCTCGAGCGCGCGGTCGAGCCAGCAGTTCGCCGCCGCACCGTCGCCCGACCACCACGCGAGGAAGGCGAGCAGGGTCAGTGCCGGGGCGTGCCCGGCGTCCGGGGCATGGGCGACCACCTCGCGCAGCGCCTGGTTCCAGCTCTGGAGGTGGTCCTGGTCCGGCGAGAGCCCGCCGTCGGCGTCGAAGATCGACCCGAAGGCCGCGGCGATGCGCGTCGATGCGCTCTCCGCCGGGCCTGCGACGGCCTCGCTCGCCTCCCCGACCGACGTGACGAACCCCAGGACGACCGCGTCGCGGAGGAAGGAGTCGCGCAGCGCGGCGTCGACCCTGCCGAGGTCCCTGGCCGCGGGCCGTTCTCCCGCGGCGACGGCGGCCACGACGGCACCCCACGACCTGAGGGACCCGACGTGCCACGCTGCGCCGGCCGACCTGTCGCCCGCGCCACGGTCCTTGGCCCGGGCCTCGACACCCCGCTGCGCCCACCGGTCGGCGACCCTGCGCACGTTGTAGCGCGCGCTCTTGGCGGCGGGGACCACCTCGGCGAGCTCGCCCCGGTGGCCGGCGACGCTCGCGCCCGTGTAGACCATCTGCGCCGAGACCTGGGTCGAGTCGAGCTCGTCGAGCGGCCAGCCACGCGCCGGGCAGCACTCCTCGTCGGAGCAGTCGAGGTTGTAGTAGCGATCGGCGTCGACGACCCACACCTGACCGGGGCCGACCCGCGCCTCGATCGCGTCGAGCGCATGGACCGCCGCCGCGACGACCTCGGGGCGCCAGGCGGCGCCCGTACGCGCATCGTCCGTGTAGAGGACGACCATCGCCTGCTCGGCACCGTCGCGCCACAGGTGCGTCGCGAGCCCGCTCGCGACGAGCGGACCGTTCTCGGGATCGGCGAGATCGGCGAGATCGACCCGTGCGACCAGCCCGAGGCGGCCTCGCGCCCCGCGCAGGCTCATGACGACGGCACTCTCCCGCGGCCGGAAGCCGAGTCGGTAGGGCAGATAGGCGAGCAGCTCCCGGGGCTCGCTGACCCGGATCGTTGTGGTGGTCATGCCTCGAATCGCATCGCATCGCGGTGCTCGACGCAGCGAAGGTCCCCCGCGCCTGTGGAACGGCCCGCGCCATGTCCCGGCCGCGGCCCCCACGGCCTAGGCTGGCCAGGTGGTCCACTCAGCAGCGCCCGATCCCGAGGGCGTCCGGGAAGGCGTCGAGCGGGTGCTCGCCGAGTACCTCGCGACCCAGCGATCGCTCTACACCTCGATCGGTGCGGACGGCGCACCGCTCGCCGACGCCGTGACCGCCATGCTCGAGCGGGGCAAGCGGCTGCGTCCCTCGTTCTGCTACTGGTCGTTCCGGGCCCACGGCGGCGAGGCGGGCTCCCCCGAGGCGTCCGGCGTGCTCCATGTCGGCGCAGCCCTCGAGCTGTTCCAGGCCGCTGCGCTCTTCCACGACGACGTGATGGATGCCTCCGACACCCGGCGGGGGCGGCCCACGGCCCACCGCGCCTTCGCCGCCCGGCACGCGAGCGAGGGATGGACGGGCGACGCGGACCGTTTCGGCGAGTCGGTGGCGATCCTGCTCGGAGACCTCGCGCTCTCCGCGAGCGAGTCCGAGTTCGCCCAGGCGGCCGACGGGTTCGCACCCGAGGCGGCCCGCGAGGCGCGCCTGGTGTTCGACCTCATGCGTACCGAGGTCACGGTGGGCCAGTACCTCGACGTGCTCGCCCAGGCGCTGCCGTGGGGCGAGGACCCCGCCGCGGACGAGGCGCGAGCCCGCGAGGTCATCCGGGCCAAGTCGGCGCGCTACTCCGTCGAGCACCCGATCGTGCTCGGTGCGGCGCTCGCCGGGGCCGACGACGAGGCCCTCGCGGCAATGCGCGCCGTCGGACTCCCGCTCGGGGAAGCCTTCCAGCTGCGCGACGACCTGCTCGGCGTCTTCGGCGACCCCGAGGTGACGGGCAAGCCGGCCGGCGACGACATGCGCGAGGGCAAGCGCACGGTGCTCGTCGCCCGGGCGATGGCGCTGGCCTCGCCCGAGGACCGCGCGCTGCTCGCCGCCCAGCTCGGCGACCGGGACCTCGACGCGGACCAGGTCGCCCGCCTCGCGGGGATCCTGCAGCGCTGCGGCGCGGCCGCTCAGGTCGAGGAGCTCATCGACGACCTCGTCGCCCAGTCGCTCGAGAGGCTCGACGCCGCGGACCTCGCGGAGCCCGGCGCCTCGATGCTGCGGCGTCTCGCGCACGCCGCCGCGACGCGGGCCGCGTGAGGACCCTCACCCCCGAGGCGCTCTAGAACAAGGTCTGCGCCGCGCGCCGCACCGGCGCCTTGTGTCCCGCCCGCAGCGCGGCGATCGGGGTGGAGCCCAGCAGGTCCGACGGCGAGAAGAGCCACTCGATCGCCTCCCCCTCCTCGAGGCCTGCGTCCAGCAGGAGCGTCACCGTGCCTCGCAGCGAGGCGAGGACGCCCCACGAGGCTGCGTCGGGCCCCTCGGCACCCTCGGCGGGAGACCGGGGCACGAGGAAGTCGGCAGGCACCGCGAAGATGTTGCGGTCCCCCCGCCTGACACCGACGAGCCAGTGCTCGGCGATGAGCCTGCGCACCTTGCCGGCGTCCAGCGCGAGGTGCTCGCACAGGTCCGGGACCGTGAGCCAGCGAGGGACGAGTTCTTCGAGCGAGGTCTCCACGCAGCACAGCGTACGGCCCGACGCGCCTCGCTTCCTCTTCCCTCACGGGCCGACGTCGGGTACTTTCGTGTTCTGTCACTTGAGTCACACCAGACACACCTGTCACATCAGTCACACGAGGATGGCGTCATGACGCAGCACGACACCGGCCGGATCAAGGTCGCCACGGGCACCGGCGTGACGCTCGCGCTCGCCGCAGCCTCGGTCGCCACGGCGAGCTCGGCGCAGGCACAGGAGCAGCACACCGTGCGCAAGGGCGAGACGGTCTCGCACATCGCCGCGCGCTCGGGCGTCTCCGTCACCGCCATCGCGCGGGCGAACGACCTCGCCGACCCGGGTCGCATCTATGCGGGCCAACGCCTCGTGATCCCCTCCGGCACCGCGGCCGCCGCATCGGCCGCGCCGAAGAAGAAGGCCACGACGAAGAAGGCGGACGCGACCCACACCGTGGCCTCGGGCGACACCGTCTCCCACCTCGCGAGCCGCTACGGCACCACCGTCGCGGCGATCGTCAAGGCAAACAAGCTCGACTCACGCGCCTTCATCGTCGTCGGCCAGAAGCTCACGATCCCCGGCGCGGGCGCGGTCGACGCCCCGGCGACGAAGTCGAAGAAGGCGAAGAAGGCCACGACGACGACGGCGTCCTACACGGTGAAGTCCGGTGACACGGTCTCGCGCATCGCCACCCGGTTCGGCACCACCGTCGCGGCGATCGTCAAGGTAAACAAGCTCGACTCGCGCGCGTTCATCGTCGTCGGGCAGAAGCTGTCGGTCCCCGGGGCCGCGAGCGACGGCGGCACCTACGAGCTCTCGGACAGCGAGAAGGTCCCCGACACGTTCGCCGGGCGCACGTACCCCCAGCACGTCGTCGCCTCGGCCAACAAGAACAAGGCGCTCCTGCTCGAGGCCGGCGTCCCCTCGAGGTCGACGATGCAGTCCAAGGTGGTCGCGACGGCCAAGCGGCTCGGCGTCAACGCGGCCCTCGCCCAGGCGGTCGCCTTCCAGGAGTCCGGCTTCAACCATGCGTCCGTCTCCCCCGCCAACGCGATCGGGACCATGCAGGTGATCCCGACGTCGGGCGACTGGGCCGCCGACCTCGTGGGCCACTCCATCAACCTTCTCGACCCGGACGACAACGTCACGGCCGGGGTCGCGATCCTGCGCCAGCTCGTCAAGAGCGCGTCGGACCTCGACACCGCGATCGCCGGCTACTACCAGGGCGCCACGTCGGTGCGGAAGTACGGCATGTTCTCGGACACCCGCCGCTACGTCGCGAACGTCCGGACGCTCATGACGCGGTTCGCCTGACCGGTTCTGGACGATTCCCACCGTAGGATCGCCCTGTGGGTAGGACGATCACTGATCCGCTCGTCGGCACGGTCGTCGACGGGCGATACGAGGTCCTCTCCCGGATAGCCCGGGGGGGCATGGCCACCGTGTATCTCGCCGTCGACCGACGGCTGGATCGCGAGGTGGCTCTCAAGGTCATGCATGCCCACCTCGCCGACGGCGCGGACGGCTCCGACTTCATCGCCCGCTTCCGCCGTGAGGCGCGCTCGGCCGCCCGCCTCACCCACCCGGGCCTCGTCGGGGTGTACGACCAGGGGCTCGACGGCGACGTCTCCTACCTCACGATGGAATACGTCGACGGGATCACGCTGCGCCGGCGGCTCGCAGAGGCCGGCGCGCTGAGTCTCGACGAGTCGCTCTCGGTCATCGAGCACGTCCTGGACGCCCTCGCCGCCGCGCACCGCCACGGGCTCGTCCACCGCGACATCAAGCCTGAGAACGTGCTGCTCGCCTCGGACGGGCGCATCAAGGTCGCGGACTTCGGCCTCGCTCGTGCCGTCACGGAGGTCACGGCGACGACGACGGGCACCGTGCTCGGCACCGTCGCCTACCTCGGCCCGGAACTCGTCTCGCGGGGCGTCAGCGACCCCCGCACCGACGTCTACGCGTGCGGCATCCTGCTCTACGAGACGCTCACCGGGCGGCAACCGTTCACCGGCGAGACCCCCGTCCAGGTCGCCCTGCAGCACGTCTCGAACGACATTCCCGCGCCGTCGGACGCGGTGGGCTGGCTCCCGCAGGAGATCGACGACCTCGTCCACGCGCTCGCCGCTCGCACGCCGGACGACCGCCCCCACGACGCCGCGGCGGCGCTCGAGCTCGTGCGCCGCACGCGCGGACAGCTCGACGAGGAGACGCTCGCCCGCGCCGCGGACGTCCCCCCCACGATCACCCTCCACCCCGCGACGGCCATCCCCTCGGGCGGCGACCCGGCCACGCCCGGCTCACCGGACGAGATCGAGACGACCCTCCTCGACATGAACGAGTCGGGGTCCACGATCGCCCTGCCCATCGGCGTGGGCGTCGTGAGCCCGGAGCACCAGGCGGAGATCGACCGTCTCGAGGCGCAGCGCACGCGTCGTCGGCGTCGGTGGTGGGCGGCCGCCGTCGTCCTCGCCGTTCTGCTCGGGCTCGCCGCGGGCGCCTGGTGGTTCGTCACGTCAGGGCCGGGCGCGTTCACACTGGTGCCCAGCGTCGTCGGGCTGGAGCGCGACACGGCCGCCGAGGTGCTCGCGGACGCCGACCTCGAGTTCCGCTTCGGCGAGGAGTTCTCGCACGAGCCGATCGACGAGGTCATCAGCACGGCTCCCGCCGCCGGTGGCCAGATCCCGCGCGGCGCCGAGGTGCTCGTGACGCTGTCCAAGGGCCCCGACATGCGTGAGGTGCCCGCCGAGCTCGTCGAGGCGACCGCCGAGGACGCTGAGGCGGCGCTGCGGCGCGCCGGGTTCACGGTCGCGCCGCACACCGTCACCTATGACGACGAGGTGCCCGCCGGCGTCGTGATGGCCTTCTCCCCCTCGGGCGAGGACCGCTACGAGGTCGGCACCGAGTTCACCCTCACCGTCTCGGACGGGCCGGCGCCGCTCAAGATCCTCTCGGTGGTCGGGGCGACGCGTGCCCAGGCGAGGGCAGAGATCGAGGCGGCAGGGCTCGTGTACAAGAGGGCGAAGAACCAGTTCTCCGACACGGTCGCGAAGGGCCACGTCATCTCGCAGTCGCCCGAGGCCGGCACCGACGGCCACCGCACGGACGTGGTCACCGTGACCGTCAGCAAGGGCCCCGAGACGTTCGAGATCCCGAACCTCTTCGGCAAGCAGTACGACGAGGCCGCGCAGATCCTCGTCGATCTCGGCATGGAGCCGAGACGGGAGAACTTCTTCGGTGGCGTGTTCGGGACCGTGCGCGAGCAGAGCATCGAGGCCGGGACGATGGTCGTCAAGGGGACCGTCGTCGTCCTCACCGTCGTCTGACGGGTCAGGCGCCCCGCAGCATGTCGGCGACCTGGAAGGCGAGCTCGAGCGACTGCTGGTGGTTGAGCCGCGGGTCCACGAGGGTCTCGTAGCGCCGCGCCAGCGCCGCGTCGTCGATGTGCTCCGAACCGCCGAGCACCTCCGTGACGTCACCGCCCGTGAGCTCGACGTGCACGCCGCCCGGGATGGTCCCCGCCGCGCGGTGCGCGTCGAAGAAGCCGGCGACCTCGTCGAGCACGTCGCCGAGCCGCCGGGTCTTGTAGCCGTTCGAGGACGTGATCGTGTTGCCGTGCATCGGGTCGCACACCCACGTCACGGGGCTGCCGTGCGCGGACACCTTCTCGAGTAGGTCGGGCAGCAGGTCGCGGATCTGGCCCGCGCCCATGCGCGTGATGAAGGTCAGGCGACCGGCCGTGCCCGCCGGGTTGAGCTTGTCCATGAGCGCCCGGGCGTCGTCGGCCGTCGTCGTCGGTCCGAGCTTGACGCCGATCGGGTTGCGGACGCGGGAGAGGAAGTCGACGTGCGCACCGTCGAGCTGGCGCGTGCGCTCCCCGATCCACACGAAGTGGGCCGAGCAGTCGTACGGCAGCCCGGTGCGCGAGTCGATGCGGGTCAGCGGGCGCTCGTAGTCGAGCAGCAGGGCCTCGTGGCTCGAGAAGAACTCGACCGTGCGCAAGGCGTCGAAGTCCGCGCCGCACGCGGCCATGAACCGGATCGCGCGGTCGATCTCGGCCGCCGTCTTCTCGTAGCGCGAGTAGGCGGGGTTGTTCGCGAGGAAGCCGCGGTTCCACTCGTGGACGCGGCGCAGGTCCGCGAAGCCGCCCATCGTGAAGGCCCGGATGAGGTTCAGCGTCGAGGCGGAGGTGTGGTACGCCTCGAGGAGCCGCGCGGGGTCCGGCGTGCGCGCCTCCTCGGTGAACGGGTGGCCGTTGATGATGTCGCCGCGGAACGCGGGCAGGGTGACGCCGTCGCGGGTCTCGCTGCCCGAACTGCGGGGCTTGGCGTACTGACCCGCCATCCGGCCCAGCTTGACGATGGGCAGGCTCGCACCGTGCGTCAGGACGACGGCCATCTGCAGGATCGTCTTGATCTTGTTGCGGATGTTGTCGGCCGTCGCCTCGGCGAACGTCTCGGCGCAGTCACCGCCCTGGAGCACGAACGCCTCGCCCCGGCCCGCGGCGGCGAGCTTGTCCGTCAGGACGTCGGCCTCGCCGGCGAACACGAGCGGCGGCAGCCCCGCGAGGCGCTCCGTCACGGCCGCAAGCTTCGCCGCGTCCGGCCACACGGGCTGCTGGGCGGGTTCGAGCGTGCGCCAGTGTTCGAGCCCGTCGAGCAGCTCCGCGCTGGGCTCGATGCTCACCGCGACGCCGTCGCGCTCTGGCCGATGCCGGCCAGCAGCTCGCCGAACCACGGCACGGTCGTGTCGAAGGCCTTGCCACCGGCGATGCGCGGGAACTCGATGGCGCGCAGCACGTCACCGGCCTCCTCGTCGTGCCCGATGACGCCCGAGCCGCCCTCGAGGGCGACCTGCACGGCGAGGTCCGTCATCGACTTGATGAGCCGCAGGTCCTCGGCGTTCGCCGCGGCGGCGCGCGAGTAGTACCCGGACTTCTGCACCATGACCTTCTCGGCCCCGAGACGCGCCGCGAACTGCTTCGCGAACCACTGGCCGGGGTTGATCGTGTCGAGCTTGACGTGGCCGAACGGGTCGCGCTGCACCTCGGTGCCCTCGGCCTCGAGCTGCGCGACGATCTCGTGCATGCCCGCGCCCTCGGACAGGAAGATGTTGACGTTGCCGATCTCGTCCATGACGCCGCGCAGGCGCGTAGCCTCGGCCTCGATGTCGAGGGCGAGCTCCGGCACGAAGACGGCGTGGACGTCCCAGCGCTCACGCGTCAGCCCGAGGCTCGGCACCCACTCCTGCTGGTCGAGCCACTTGCGGTACTCGACGGCCGAGGCCGCGGTGAGCCAGCCGCAGTGCCGCCCCATGACCTCGTGCACGATGAGCATGCGGGGGCCGCTGCGGTGCTCCCCGATGACGTTCGCGGCGAAGCCCGCGGCCTCCTCCGCCGCCGTCCAGGCGCCGAGCGACTGACGGATCGGGATGACGTCGTTGTCGATCGTCTTGGGCAGGCCGACGACGGACAGGTGGTAACCGTTGCTCTCGAGGAACGCGGCGAGGTCGGCCGCCGTCGTGTTCGTGTCGTCGCCGCCGATCGTGTGCAGGACGTCGACGCCGTCGGCCTTGAGCTGCTCGGCCGCGACCTCGAGCGGGTTCTGCCCCTCGGTGATGAGCCCCTTCGCGAGGCAGTCGGCAGCGTTCGTGAGCTTGACGCGCGAGTTGCCGATGGGTGACCCGCCGAAGCGGTGGAGGATGCCGGCGCGCTTGCGGCCCTCGTCGTCGACCACGATCTTGTCGCCGCGCAACAGGCCGTGGTAGCCGTGCTGGTAGGCGATGATCTCGACCCCGGGCGCGATCTCCGTGTAGCGCTCGATGAGGCCTCCGACGGCGGAGGAGAGGCACGGGGCAAAGCCACCGGCCGTCAGGAGGGCGACGCGACGCACAGGCATGGAACAACCTCTCGTGGGTAGGGAAACCGCCCACAGTCTACTGACCTGGCGACTCGTCCTCTGGCGGGACCGGCACCTGGGACCCGGGGCTCTCGCGCCCCCCCGGTGCGACGGGCGGCTCGCCCGCGCCGGTGGGCGGCGCATCGCCCTGACCTGCGGCAAGACGCGCCTTCTGGGTCGCTGCGTAGACGTCGACGTACTCCTGGCCGGACAGGCTCATGAGGGAGTACATGATCTCGTCGGTGACCGAACGGAGGATGAACCTGTCCGTCTCCATGCCCTGGTAGCGCGAGAAGTCCATCGGCTCGCCGAAGACGACTCCGATGCGCATGAGCTTGGGGATGCGCCTGCCGATCGGCTGGGCGATGTTGGTGCCGACCATCGCGACGGGGATGACGGGGGCGCCGGACTCGATCGCGAGCCGAGCCACACCCGTCTTGCCGCGGTACAGTCGGCCGTCCGGGCTGCGCGTGCCCTCGGGGTAGATGCCGAAGAGCTTGCCCTCCTCGAGCCGGGCGAGGCCCGTGCGCAGCGCGGCCTCGCTCGCCTTGCCGCCCGCGCGGTCCACGGGGATCGTGCCGACTCCCCGGAAGAACCCCGCCTGGATGCGGCCCTTGAGGCCCTTGCCCGCGAAGTACTCGGCCTTGCCGATGAAGACGACCTCGCGCTCGAGCACGAGCGGGAGAAAGAACGAGTCGATCACCGCGAGGTGGTTGCTCGCGAGGATCGCGCCGCCCGAGTCGGGGACGTTCTCCTTGCCGCGCGCCCACGGGCGGTACACGAGGCGCAGGAGCGGGCCCACGAGGACCCACTTCATCAGCCAGTAGAACAACCTGCCTCCTCGACAGCGGACGTACCTGCGACGCCCGGGTTCGCCCGTCGTCCCCTCGACTCTAGAGTGAACCTCATGAGTTCAGGTGGCGCGGAGCACGACCGGCACGACGACGCCGACGACGTCGACGTCCGGTTCGCCGAGCTCGTCGCGTCGCTCGACGACGTCGACGACCTCCCCACCGCCGACGAGGTCGACGAGCCGGAGGCCGACCGAACCGAGGACGGCGAACCACGTTCCGGAACCGGACTCGGGCTAACCTACCCCGTCGCACCGTGGGTCGCGGCCGGTCCGAGGGACTGGGACGCCACCGCCCAGATCGACGGCGCCGAGGACGAGGTCGACGCGCTCGACGTGTTCGTCCCCCCGGACCCGGGTCCCGTCATGGGCAACGACCCGCTCGTCACGATGGCGTGGCTCGCCGCCGTCGGGATCCCCGCGATCTCGTTCGTCCTGTTCCTGTTCTGGCGCACCGCTCCCCCGGTGATCTTCCAGGCCGGGGGCATCGTGTGCCTCGCAGGGATCGCCGTGCTGCTGTGGCGCATGCCGGCGCGCCGCGACCCTGAGGACCAGGACTCGGGCGCCGTCGTCTAGCGCCGCGAGCGGGACGTCAGCCGGCGACCCGCGCGAGGTCCGCCGCGCCGACGAGGCCGGCGTCGTTGCCCATCGAGGCGAGCTCGATCGAGGCGACGGGCCGGTGGCCGCGCCCCGAGAGCTGGCTCAGGAAGCCGGCCCGCGCGGGGTCGAGCAGCAGGTCGCCCGCCGCCGCGACGCCGCCGCCGATGACGATGAGCGCCGGGTCGATGATCGTGCCCACGGCGGCCGAGCCCTCCCCGATCCAGGTGCCGAGCTCGGTGAGGAGCTCGACGGCGAGCGGGTCGCCCGCCTTGGCCGCCTTGGTCACGTGCGGACCCTTGAGCTGGGCCGCGTCGCCGTCGCTCAGGTCGAGGAGCGCGGTCGCCTCGTCCGGCCGGGTCTCGATCGCCGCGCGTGCGTTGCGCACGAGCGCGTTGCCGCTCGCATACTGCTCCCAGCAGCCCCGCAGGCCGCAGCCGCACTGGTGCCCGTTGGGCACCACGCGCAGGTGCCCCGCCTCGGTCGCGACGCCCCAGGCGCCACGCAGCAGGACACCGCCGACGACGGCGCCGCACCCGAGACCCGTGCCGATCGTGAGCAGCACCATGTCGTCGACGCCCCGACCCGATCCGAACCGGTGCTCCGCCCACGCGGCCGCGTTCGCGTCGTTCTCCACCACGATAGGGACGTCGAGCCCGAGCGCGGAGGCGACGTTGTCGCGCAGCGGGTGGTCGCGCCACGGCAGGTTGGGGGTGAACATCACGGTGCGCTGGTCTGACGACACGAAGCCGGGAGCGACGAGACCGATCGCGCCGATCTCGAACTGACCTGTGAGCTCGCGGCACGCTTCGATCACCCCGCGGTCCACGCTCGAGGAGTCCGTGGTCGCCGTCCCCCGGCGCGTCTTGGCCAGGATCGTGCCGTCCTCGTCCACCACACCCGCGGCGATCTTCGTCCCGCCGATGTCCACGCCGATCGCGTACATATCCGTCCTTAGTCCCCGGTGCCGGCCGTCTCGACCGCTCCAGCGAAGACTACCGATGCCGGGTGGACCGAAAGTCCCAGGACCGCTGTGTAGCCTGGGACCTCAGCGCCCCGTCTGCCAATGGAGTCAGCATGGACGAGTTCTCGGTGCCCCTCGCCGTCGAGGTGGACCCCTCCCGCAACCTCAACGACCTGCTCGCCGAACGAGTCGCAGCCAAGGGCGACCAGACGCTCATGGAGTACAAGACCTCCGACGACGGTCCGTGGATCGCGTTGAGCGCGAAGGACTTCGACGCGCGGGTCGTCGCCGTCGCGAAGGGCCTTGTGGCGAAGGGCGTCGAACCCGGCCAGAGCGTGGGCATCATGTCGCGCACCCGGTTCGAGTGGTCGTTGCTCGACTGGTCGGTGTGGGCCGCCGGTGCCGTGCCGGTGCCGCTGTACGAGACGTCCTCGGCCGAACAGGTCGAGTGGATCTGCTCGGACGCCGCGATCGGCCTCGTCGTCACCGAGACGGGCGAGCTCGCCGCGACCGTCGAGTCCGTGCGTGGGTCCCTGCCGGGGCTCGGCGAGGTGCTCGTGATCGACGACGGCGCCATCGACGACCTCGTCGCCGCCGGGGCCGACGTCACCGACGAGGAGATCGCCCGACGGCGCTCGCTCGACGACCTCGACTCCCTCGCGACCATCATCTACACCTCCGGCACGACGGGCCGGCCCAAGGGCGCGGAGCTCACGCACGGCAACTTCTACCGGCTCACGGTCAACGCGGTCGACGACCTCGCCGTCGTCGTCTCCGACCCCGGCTCGCGGACCCTGCTCTTCATGCCGCTCGCCCACGTCTTCGCACGGTTCGTGCACGTGCTCGTGGTCCCGGCGGGCGCCGTCCTCGGCCACACCCCGGACACGAAGAACCTCATGGCGGACCTCGCGACCTTCAAACCGACGTTCATCCTCTCGGTGCCGCGCGTGTTCGAGAAGGTCTACAACGCGTCCGAGCAGAAGGCGGCCCTCGGCGGCAAGCGCGGCATCTTCCACCGCGCCGCGCGCACGGCGATCATGTACTCGCGCGCGCTCGACACGCCCAAGGGACCCAACCTCTGGCAGAAGGTCCAGTACAAGATCGCGGACACCCTCGTGCTGCACAAGCTGCGCGCCGCGCTCGGTGGCGACGCGAAGTGGGCGATCTCCGGCGGCGCACCGCTCGGCGAGCGTCTCGGCCACTTCTTCCGCGGCGTCGGCCTGACCGTCCTCGAGGGCTACGGCCTGACGGAGACGACGGCGCCCACGAACGTCAACCGGCCCGGTCGGGTCAAGATCGGCACCGTCGGCTTCCCGCTGCCGGGCACGTCGATCAAGATCGCCGAGGACGGCGAGATCCTCGCGAAGGGCATCCCCGTCTTCCGCGGCTACCACAACAACCCCGAGGCGACGGCTCAGGCCTTCGTCGACGGGTGGTTCCGTACGGGAGACCTGGGTTCGCTCGACGACGACGGCGCACTGAGCATCACGGGCCGCAAGAAGGAGATCATCGTCACGGCGGCCGGCAAGAACGTCGCACCCGCGGTGCTCGAGGACCGCCTGCGAGCGCACCCGCTCGTGAGCCAGGTCGTCGTCGTCGGCGACCAGAAGCCGTTCATCGGCGCCCTCGTCACGCTCGACGCCGAGGCGCTGCCGGGCTGGCTCAAGGTGCACAACCTCCCCGAGATGGGCGTCGAGGAGGCTGCGGCGAGCGACGCGGTCCGTGAGGCGCTCGACGTGGCCGTGGAGCGCGCCAACCGCGCGGTCTCGCGCGCCGAGTCGATCCGCAAGTACTCCGTCCTGACGACGGACTTCACGGTCGCGAACGACTACCTGACGCCGTCGCTCAAGGTGAAGCGCAACCTCGTCCTCAAGGACTTCTCCCCGCAGATCGAGTCGCTCTACGACGGCGTCTCCTCCGGCGGTCCCGCGGAGTAGCTCGCTGCACTCGTGCCGTGTCGGCGCCCCCGGTGTCGGGGGTGCGGGTTAGCGTCGGGGCGTGAGTTCGGTAGGGCTGGGCGCGGGGACGACGGCGGGCTGGGTGGCGCCCGGTGTCGCCGTCCAACCGACGCTCGAGGACCTTGGCCTGCCGCTCCACGAGGTGACCTTCGTCGTCGTCGACCTCGAGACGACGGGCGGCCGGTCCAGCGGGGACGCCATCACGGAGTTCGGTGCCGTCAAGGTGCGCGGTGGTGAGGTGCTCGGCGAGTTCCAGACCCTCGTGAACCCCGGCGTGCCCGTGCCGGCACAGATCACGGTGCTCACAGGCATCACGAACGCGATGGTGCTCCCCGCGCCACGGATCGACGAGGTGTTCCCGGCGTTCCTCGAGTTCATCCGGGGCGCCGTGCTCGTCGCGCACAACGCGCCGTTCGACATCGGGTTCCTGCGCGCGGCGGCCCGGGCCACCGGGCACCCCTGGCCGGGCAACCAGGTGGTCGACACGGTCCGGCTCGCGCGCGCCGTCGTCACCCGGGACGAGGTGCCCAACCACAAGCTCTCGACCCTCGCCGGGTTCTTCCGGGCCCAGGTCACCCCCGACCACCGAGCGCTGAGCGACGCACGGGCCACGGTCGACGTCCTGCACGCCCTGCTCGGCCGGCTCGCGGGCGCGGGCGTCACGCACCTCGAGGACCTCGCGACGGCGGGCGACAACGTACCCATGGCCGTGCGGCGCAAGCGCCACATGGCCGATGCCCTGCCCGAGGCACCCGGGGTCTATCTCTTCGTGGGTCCGGGCGACGAGGTGCTCTACGTCGGCACGTCCAAGTCGCTGCGCTCCCGGGTGCGCACCTACTTCACCGCTGCCGAGACGCGCAAGGCGATCAAGGAGATGGTCCGCATCGCGCACGACGTGCGACCCGTCGTGTGCGCGACCGAGCTCGAAGCACAGGTCCGCGAGCTACGACTCATCGCGGAGCACACCCCGCGCTACAACCGCCGCTCGAAGTTCCCGCAGCGCACCTCGTGGGTTCGGCTCGTCGAGACGGGCGTCCCCCGGCTCTCGGTCGTGCGCGAGGTGGTCGACGGCGCCGCGCACCTGGGTCCGTTCGGGTCCCGCACCCAGGCGCAGCAGGCGGCCCTCGCGCTGCTGAGCGCCTTCCGGCCGGCGGTCCCCGGCACGCGTACCGCCATGCACCTGGAAGCGCCCGACGTCCCCGCGGTGCGGTCCGCGATGCTCGAGGACCCGGAGCCGGTCGTCGCGGCGCACGCCCGCGCGATCGCGGCGATGACGACGGCGCAGAACTTCGAGGCCGCCGCGGCGCTGCGTGACCGCCTGTCGGTGTTCCTGCGCGGGGCGAGCCGGGTGCAACGGCTCGCGCCCCTCGCAGCGACCCCCGAGCTCGTCGCGGCCCGTCCGCACGACGGCGGTGGTTGGGAGCTCGTCGTCGTGCGGCACGCGCGTCTCGCCGCGACCGGCCTCGCCCTGCGGGGTGTCGACCCCGTGCCCGTCATCGAGTCCCTGCGCGCCGCCGCCGAGCACGTCCCCACCCCCGTGGCGCCCGCGCCGGGGGGTCTCGCCGAGGAGGCCGAGCTGCTGCTCGGCTGGCTCGAGTCCCCGGGCGTCCGGCTCGTCGAGCTCACGGGTGAGGTGCCGTGGGCGTGCCCGGTCGCCGGGGCGCCCGCGCACACCGACCTCGCCCGCACCGCGGAGCTCGTCCGGCACCACAACGCCTCCGGCCCGGACGCGGCATGATGGAGCGCGTCACCGCACCGAGGCGAGGAGAAGCACCATGCTCACGGCGATCGTCCTGATCGACACCGTTGCCGACCGGATCCCCGAGGTCGCCGCCACCGTCGCCGAGATCCCCGGCGTGAGCGAGGTCTACTCGGTCACCGGGGACATCGACCTCGTCGCGCTCGTGCGCGTACGCGAGCACGACCGCCTCGCGGACGTCATCGCGGACAAGGTGAGCAAGGTCGAGGGCGTCGTCCGCACGCAGACGTATATCGCCTTCCGCGCCTACTCCACGACCGATCTCGAGCAGGCCTTCGACCTCGGGCTCGACGACTAGCGGTTCGACGCCCTACGCGGCGGACGCGGCGGACCAGGCCGCCAGGACACCGGCGGCGGCGCCCGAGTCCACGGACCGCGCCGCGTGCTCGATACCGGCCGCGAGCCGTTCGGTCAGGGAGCCCGACGTCGTCCCCTCGAGCGAGCCGTGCGCGACGATCGCGGCCGCGGCGTTGAGCAGGACGACGTCGCGCACCGCACCGGGCTCGCCGTCGAGGAACCGTCGGGCCACGCCCGCGTTGTAGGTGGCGTCCTGCCCGCGGAGCTCGTCGAGCGTCCGCGCGGGCAGCCCGAGGTCTGCCACGGCGTCGAGCACGGACTCGGTGACCTGACCGTCGCGGACCTCCCACACCCGGGAGGGCGCCGTCGTCGCGAGCTCGTCGAGGCCGTCCTCGCCGCGGAACACGAGCGCATCGGTGCCACGCTGGGCGAAGACCCCGGCCACGAGCGGCGCCATGCGGACGTCGGCAACCCCGACGGCCGTGGCGGCGGGGCGGGAGGGGTTGGTGAGCGGGCCGAGGAAGTTGAAGGCCGTGGCGACGCCGAGGTCCTTGCGGGCCACGCCGGCGTGGCGGAAGGACGGGTGGAACACCTGCGCGAAGCAGAACGTGATGCCCACCTCCTCGGCGAGCTCGGCCACGCGCGAGACGTCCTGGTCGAGCCGGATGCCGAGGGCCTCGAGGACGTCCGCGGAGCCCGATGACGAAGACGCGGCACGGTTGCCGTGCTTGACCACGCGGATGCCCGCCCCCGCGATGGCGAGCGAGGCCATCGTGGAGATGTTCACCGTGTGCGAGCGGTCACCGCCCGAGCCGACGATGTCGACGTTGCGACCCGGCACCTCGATGCGCACCGCGTGCTCGAGCATCGTGTCCGCGAGGGCCGTCATCTCGCCCACGGTCTCGCCCTTCGCCCGCAGCGCGACGAGGAACCCCGCGAGGCGCGCCGGTGACGCGAGACCCTGCATGATCTCGTCCATGGCCCAGGCGGCCTGGGCAGGGTCGAGGTCGCGGCCCGCGAGGAGCTGGGCCAGCAGGTCGGGCCAGGTCGCCGACGTCACGCCGGGACGGTGCCGGTGAGGAGCCCGGCGACGGCGCGCTGCACCTCGACAGGGTCGAGCGGGTGGGGCACGACCGTGTCGGCGAGCGACCACGAGGCGAGCCAGGCGTCCTGCGGCCGGCCCGTGAGGACGAGGACGGGTGGGCAGTTGTAGATCTCATTCTTGAGCTGGCGGCACAGCCCCATCCCCCCGGAGGGCGCCGCCTCGCCGTCGAGCACGAGCAGGTCGAAGCTCCCTGCATCGGCGTGCGCGATGACGGCGTCGTGCGTCGCGGTCTCCACCCAGTCGATCTTCGGCTCCCCCTTGGCGAGCCTGGCACCCACGGCGAGCCGCACACGCTCGCGCGTGTCCCTGTTGTCGCTGTAGAGCAGAACCCGCGGCGCACTTGTGCGGTGCGTCACGTCCGAACCCCGGTCGTCGACCATCGAAGAACCCGTCCTCTTACTTGAGCGTGCTTGGTGCGTCCTAGGGAATCTTGGCACGTTCGCCGCACTGTCCGCCCACTCCTCGCGCGGCGCGCCCGGCCATGCGTCCCCACCCGGGTCCAAAGTCCGCCATAATGACGAGCGTGTCTGCATCGATGACTGCTCCTGCGCCTCGGGCCCATGTCTCCGTGAACCGGCCGAACCCCGTTTCCGTCGGCACCATCGTGTGGCTGGCCAGCGAGCTCATGTTCTTCGCCGGCCTCTTCGCGATGTATTTCACACTCCGGGCGTCCGTCCCGGGTGAGTGGGCCGCGCAGACCGAGAAGCTCAACGTGACGTTCGCCGCCGCGAACACGACGATCCTCGTGCTCTCGTCGTTCACCTGTCAGTTCGGCGTCTGGGCGGCCGAGCGCTTCCAGCCGTCGCGCACCGGCTCGATCTTCCAGATCGGCCGTTGGGGCTCGATCGAGTGGATGACGCTGACGTACATCATGGGCTCGGTCTTCGTCGCGGGACAGATCTTCGAGTACGCCGAGCTCGCGAGCCAGGGTCTGACGATCTCCTCGAGCCCGTACGGCTCGGTCTTCTACCTCACGACCGGGTTCCACGGCCTGCACGTCCTCGGCGGGCTCATCGCCTTCCTCCTGCTGCTGGGCCGGACATTCTCGGCCAAGCGCTACGGCCACCTCGAGGCCACGACGGCCATCGTCACGTCGTACTACTGGCACTTCGTCGACGTCGTGTGGATCGCCCTGTTCGTCGTCATCTACCTGCTCAAATGACGTCCGCCACCGCCATCGCCCCTGACCCCGAGACGAGGTTCGTTCTGTGAAGGCCATCGCAGCCCGCAGGCACCACCGGCAGGCGCCGGTCGTGCTGCTCGTGCTCGCGCTGCTCGTGACGGGGGGCCTCTACGCGGCCTTCGCGTCGACGAGCGCCGATGCGACGGTCGTCGCGCAGTCCGAGACGGACGTCGAGATCGGCAGGAAGCTCTTCGCCGCCAACTGCGCCTCGTGCCACGGCCTCAACGCGGAAGGCCGTCAGACGGCGCCCTCCCTCGTCGGTGTCGGTGCGGCGTCGGTGTACTTCCAGGTCAGCACGGGGCGCATGCCGATGCAGGCGGACGCCCCGCAGGCCGAGGCGAAGCCGCCGCAGTTCGGTGAGGAGGCGACGCTCCAGCTCGCGGCCTACGTCGCCTCGCTCGGCGCCGGGCCCGCGATCCCCACGGCGGAGCAGGTCGACGCCGCGCTCGGCGACCCGGCCTCCGGCATGGCGCTGTTCCGCACGAACTGCGCGATGTGCCACGCCGCGAGCGGCGCCGGCGGTGCGCTGTCCCAGGGCAAGTTCGCGCCGAGCGTCCTCGCGACCGAACCACTCGCCATCTACACGGCGATGCTCACCGGCCCCCAGTCGATGCCCGTCTTCAACGACATGACACTGACTCCCGACGAGAAGCGCGACATCATCGCATTCATCGACGCCCAGAAGGAAGGCGCCCCCGGCGGCCTCGACCTGGGTTCGCTCGGCCCCGTGAGCGAAGGCATGTGGGTCTTCGTCGTCGGCATGGGCCTGCTGATCGCCTGCGCAGTCTGGATCGGAGCGAAGTCCTCGTGAGCACGAACGAACACGGCACCCACAACGAGCTCGCGGTGACCCACGCGCCCGAGGGGCTCACGGATCCCGGACACGCACCGCACCAGCCCCGCCTCGGCGACAGCGACCCCAAGGCGTCCAAGCGGTCCGAGCGCATCGTCGCCGGCTTGTTCGGACTCTCGGTGATCGGCTCGATCGTCGTCGTCGTCGCCTTCTTCGCCTTCCCGCCCGGCGAGTCCGTCGCGAGCATCCAGCAGTCCAACATGATCCTCGGGCTGGGACTCGCCCTCGCGTTCGGCGGCATCGGGTTCGCCGCCGTGCACTGGGCCAAGTCCATCATGAGCGACCGCGAGCAGAGCGAGGAGCGCCACCCCCAGCGCAGCTCCGAGGAGAACCGAGCAGGCGCTGTCGCCGAGCTCAAGGCAGGCGCCGAGGACTCGGGCATCGCACGCCGCAGCGCACTCAAGGGCGGGCTGATCACCGCGCTCGCACTCCTCCCGCTCCCCGTGGCCCTCCCCCTCATCGGCAACGTGGGCGCCGACTGGAAGGTCAGCAAGTTCCGCCACACGATGTGGCAGCGGGGCACGCGCCTCATGACCGACCCGACGGGCCGCCCGATCCGCGCGGCCGACGTCACGATCGGCTCGGTCGTCCACGTGATCCCCGAGGGGCTCGACCACGACGAGCTCAGCCACGACCAGAAGTTCATGGACGAGAAGGCCAAGGCCGTCGTCCTCCTCGTGCGACTCGACGAGCGCGACCTCAAGCACACGGCGGGCACGTTCCACGGGATCGTCGCGTACTCGAAGATCTGCACCCACGTCGGCTGTCCCGTGGCCCTCTACGAGCAGCAGACGCACCACCTGCTGTGCCCGTGCCACCAGTCGACGTTCGACGTCGCGGACGGCGCCAAGGTCGTCTTCGGCCCGGCCAAGCGCGCGCTGCCGCAGCTGCCCATCACCGTGGACGACGAGGGATACCTCATCGCCACCGACGACTTCTCCGAGCCCATCGGACCGAGCTTCTGGGAGCGCGTGAAGTGACGACCACCCCGCTCGAACGAGCAGCCGCCGGGACGGCGGACTACCTCGACCAGCGCACGAGCATCGGCGTCTTCGTCAAGAACTTCGCGCGCAAGATCTTCCCCGACCACTGGTCGTTCCTCCTCGGTGAGATCGCACTGTTCTCCTTCATCGTGCTGCTCGGCTCGGGCATCTTCCTGACGATGTTCTTCGTGCCGTCGATGACCGAGGTGCACTACCACGGCCCCTGGGCACCGATGCAGGGTGTCGAGATGTCCGAGGCGTTCGCCTCGACGCTTCGGCTCTCGTTCGAGGTGCGCGGCGGTCTGCTCATGCGGCAGGTCCACCACTGGGCGGCGCTGCTGTTCATGGCCGCGATCGTGACGCACATGATGCGCATCTTCTTCACCGGTGCGTTCCGCAAGCCGCGCGAGATCAACTGGATCGTCGGCTTCACGCTCCTGATCCTCGGCCTCGCCGCGGGCTTCACGGGCTACTCGCTCCCCGACGACGTGCTCTCCGGCAACGGACTGCGCATCACCGACGGGGTCGTCAAGGCGATCCCGATCATCGGCTCGTACATGTCGTACTTCGTGTTCGGCGGCGAGTTCCCCGGCACCGACATCATCCCGAGGCTCTTCACGCTGCACATCCTCATCGTGCCCGGGTTGATCCTCGCGCTCATCGGCCTGCACCTCTTCCTCGTGGTGCTCCACAAGCACACCCACTACCCGGGGTCGGGCCGCAGCGACGGCAACGTCGTCGGCTTCCCGCTCTTCCCCGTCTACACGGCGAAGGCGGGCGGGTTCTCGTTCATCGTGTTCGGCGTCATCACGCTCATGGCCGCGACGATGCAGATCAACCCCGTGTGGAACTACGGCCCCTACGACCCGTCACCGGTCTCCGCGGGGGCGCAACCCGACTGGTACATGCTCTTCCTCGAAGGCTCCCTCCGGCTCATGCCGGGGCAGTCGGAGTACCTCATCGGCGGGTACACGCTGTCCCTCAACGTCATCATCCCCGCGATGGTCGTGCCGGGCCTGCTCTTCACGATCCTCGCCGTCTGGCCGTTCCTCGAGGCGTACGCGACGGGCGACAAGCGCGAGCACCACGTGCTCGACCGTCCGCGCAACGCCCCGGTGCGCACCGCCTCCGGCGTCGCGATCCTCACCGCCTTCTTCATCCTCGTGCTCGCCGGCGCCAACGACCTGCTCGCGACCCACTTCCAGATGTCGCTCAACGACATCACGTGGATCTTCCGGGTGCTCGTCTTCGTCGGTCCCGTCGCCGCGTTCTGGATCACGAAGCGCATCTGCTTCGGCCTGCAGCGCCGCGACCGCGACCTCGTGCTCCACGGTCACGAGTCCGCGACGATCGTCCGTCTCGAGCACGGTGAGTACATCGAGATCCACAAGCCGCTCGACGAGCACGAGCTGTGGCTCCGCGTGAACTACGAGGCGCGGCGCCCCATCGAGATCGCACCGGCCGAGGACTCGCGCGGCGTGCGCCGCAAGGGCTACCGGGCCGACAAGATCCGTCGGCGCATCTCCCAGTTCTTCTACGAGGACCGCATCGAGCCGGTCTCCGCCGAGGAGCTCGCCGCGGCCCAGGCGCACGCGGCGGAGCACCACGCCCACCTCGAGGGCACCCACGGACACGCCGGGGAGCTCCCCGGCGGCGCCACGTCCGAGCACTGAGACAGCACCCGCCGCGCGGAATCCGTCCAGGCGCGGTTAGGTTGGACAGGTAAGAGCCGGGCTGGTCCGGCGTCGACAGGAGGCACTGATCGTCATGGCTGAGTACACCCTTCCCGACCTCCCCTACGACTACGCGGCGCTCGAGCCCCACATCTCGGGCCGCATCATGGAGCTGCACCACGACAAGCACCACGCGGCCTACGTCACGGGCGCGAACACGGCGCTCGAGAAGCTCGCCGAGGCCCGCGAGGCCGGGGACTTCGCCACGGTGAACCTGCACGAGAAGAACCTCGCGTTCAACCTCGGCGGCCACGTGAACCACTCGGTCTTCTGGCAGAACCTCTCCCCCGAGGGCGGCGAGCCCGCGGGTGAGCTCGCGGCAGCGATCGACGAGTTCTTCGGCTCCTTCGAGGCGTTCAAGAAGCACTTCGCCGCGAACGCGCTCGGCATCCAGGGCTCCGGCTGGTCGATCCTCGCGTGGGACACCGTCGGGCAGAAGCTTGTCATCGTGCAGCTCTACGACCAGCAGTCGAACATCGCGCTCGGCCTCGTGCCGATCGTCGTGCTCGACATGTGGGAGCACGCCTTCTACCTCGACTACGTCAACGTCAAGGCCGACTACGTCACCGCCTGGTGGAACATCGTGAGCTGGGCCGACGCCGGCGCCCGCCTCGACCGCGCCCGCGCGGCCAAGGGCCTCATCGTCCCCTGACGACACCGCACACCTCACGAGGGCCGTCCCACCGTCAGGCGGGGCGGCCCTCGCGGCGTGTCACCATGGTCTCGACCCATCAGCGGTCTCGACCCATCGACGAGGAGAGGGAGACGCACGGTGCCGGAGACGACGGTCTCGAGCGTGATGGCCGAGCTTGCCGCGTTGGAGGACCCCAAGCTGCGCGCGGTCAACGAGCGCCACGGCGACGACCACGGGGTCAACCTCAGCCAGCTCCGTGCCGTCGCGAAGCGCCTCAAGACGCAGCAGGAGCTCGCCGTGGAGCTCTGGCGGACCGGGGACACCGCGGCACGGCTCCTCGCACTCCTGATCTGCCGACCCAAGGCGTTCACGCGGGACGAGCTCGACGCGATGCTGCGCGAGGCGCGCGTGCCCAAGGTGCACGGCTGGCTCGTGAACTACGTGGTGAAGAAGAGCCCGCACGCCGAGGAGCTGCGGATCGAGTGGTTCGCCGACGAGGATCGCGTGGTGGCGAGCGCCGGGTGGGCGCTGACCACCGAACGCGTGGTCAAGAGGCCGGAGGGCCTCGACCTCGTGGGGCTGCTCGACACCATCGAGGCGGAGATGAAGGACGCGCCGGAACGACTGCAGTGGGCGATGAACGAGTGCCTGGCCCGGATAGGCATCGACCACCCGGAGCACCGTGCACGCGCCCTGGACATCGGCGAGCGTCTCGAGGTCCTCAAGGACTACCCGACGCCACCGAACTGCACCTCACCGTTCGCGCCCATCTGGATCACCGAGATGGTGCGCCGGGCCGAGGCGACCTAGAACGGCGGGCGGCGCCCTCGCTCAGTGGGCGTGCTTGCCGCGCGAGAACTCGAAGACCCAGCCGATGAGGCCGACGACGGAGATGGCGGCTCCGATGCCGACAAGCCACCAGCCGATCGCAAGGCCGGCGAAGGCCACGGCCGCGGAGAAGGCGAGCACGAGCGGCCACCAGCTCCAGGGGCTGAACTGCCCCTGCTCTCCGGCCCCGTCGGCGATCTCACCGTGCGGGTCGTCCTCAGGGCGTGCGTCGATGCGTCGCGAGACGAGCCACAGGTATCCACCGATCATGCCGACGAGCCCGCCGAGCAGCGGCATGCCGAGGGTGCCGACGGGCTCTCCCCCGCTCCAGACCGCGTAGACGAGTCCGATGGGGACGAAGAACAGCACCCCGCCGATGAAGAGCTTGGCCTCGAGCTTCACTTGTCCTCGCCCTCCTGCTCCTCGGACTGCGTCTCCTCAGGTTCCTCGTCGCGGTCGAGCACGGCCACCGTCGTCGAGTCCTGCCGCGGCTCGTGCTGCGCGGACCGTGCCGCTTCCTCGTGGCCGCGCAGGTCCGCCGACGCGAGGAGCTCGTTGAGCAGGGTCGGGTCGGGCTCGGCCTGGTCGAACGCAGCCACCTCGGGGTGGTGCAGGTCGAACGCGGGACGCTCGGAGCGGATCCGCGGCAACGACGTGAAGTTGTGCCGCGGCGGCGGGCAGCTCGTGGCCCACTCGAGGGACGCACCGAAGCCCCACGGGTCGTCGACCGTGACCTTGGGCGCGTTGCGCCACGTCGCGTAGACGTTCCAGAGGAACGGCAGCGTCGAGAGCCCCAGGAGCACGGAGCCGAACGTGGAGAACTGGTTCATCCACGTGAAGCCGTCCTCGGGCAGGTAGTCCGGGTAGCGGCGGGGCATGCCCACGACGCCGAGCCAGTGCTGCACGAGGAACGTCGCGTGGAAGCCGAAGAAGAGCATCCAGAAGTGGATCTTGCCGAGCCGCTCGTCGAGCATCCGGCCCGTCATCTTGGGCCACCAGAAGTAGAAGCCCGCGAACATCGCGAACACGACGGTGCCGAACACGACGTAGTGGAAGTGCGCGACCACGAAGTACGTGTCGGAGACGTGGAAGTCGAGGGCCGGGCTCGCCAGGATGACACCCGTCAGCCCGCCGAAGAGGAACGTGACGAGGAAGCCGATCGACCAGAGCATCGGCGTCTCGAACGTGAGCTTGCCGCGCCACATGGTGCCGATCCAGTTGAAGAACTTCACGCCCGTCGGTACCGCGATGAGCATCGTCATGAGCGAGAAGAACGGCAGCAGCACGGCGCCGGTGACGTACATGTGGTGCGCCCACACCGTCACGGAGAGCGCCGCGATGGCGATCGTCGCGTAGACGAGGCCCTTGTAGCCGAAGATGGGCTTGCGGCTGAAGACCGGCAGGATCTCGGAGACGATGCCGAAGAACGGCAGCGCGATGATGTAGACCTCGGGGTGGCCGAAGAACCAGAACAGGTGCTGCCACAGGATGGCACCACCGTTCTCGGGGTTGAACACCTGCGCGCCGAGCCGCCGGTCGGCCCCGAGCGCGAACAGCGCGGAGGCCAGCGGCGGGAAGGCCATGATCACGAGGATGCTCGTCACGAGCGTGTTCCACACGAAGATCGGCATCCGGAACATCGTCATGCCGGGGGCGCGCATCGTGACGATCGTCGTGATGAAGTTGACGGCACCGAGGATCGTGCCGAAGCCACCGAGGGCGAGGCCGAAGACCCACAGATCCCCGCCGAGGCCCGGCGAGAACGTCGTGTTCGACAGTGGCGCGTAGGCGAACCACCCGAACGACGCCGCCCCCTTCGGGGTGAAGAACCCGGAGACGGCGATGAGCCCGCCGAAGAGGAAGAACCAGAACGCGAGCATGTTGAGCCGCGGGAACGCGACGTCGGGCGCCCCGATCTGCAGCGGCATGATGACGTTCGCGAAGCCGGCGAAGAGCGGGGTCGCGAACAGCAGCAGCATGATCGTGCCGTGCATCGTGAAGAGCTGGTTGTACTGCTCGTTCGACTGCACCACCTGGATGCCGGGCTCGAACAGCTCGGCGCGGATCACGAGGGCCATGACGCCCGCGATGCAGAAGAAGACGAACGACGCGATCAGGTACATGTAACCGATCACCTTGTGGTCGGTGGAGGTGAGCCACTTGACCACGGTGCGCCCGAGCGTCTGTCGGCGGGGCGAGAGCCCTGTCAGGGTCTCGTCAGCGGCAACCATCAGTTCTCACCCTCCCCGATCCCCTCGGGATGCTGCTCACGGCTGAGCTCCATCCCCAGCGCGCCTGTCTGACCCTTGTCCCGCAGCGCCTGCATCTGCGCGTCGTACTCCGCCCGGTCTACGACCTTGACGTTGAAGAGCATCGCCGAGTGCCACGCACCGCAAAGCTCGGCGCACTTGCCGGCGTACGTGCCCTCACGCTCGGGGATGATCTGGAAGCGGTTCGTGTGCCACGGGATCATGTCCTTCTTGTACAAGAACGCCGGCACCCAGAACGAGTGGATGACGTCGCGCGAGTCGAGCACGATCTCCACGCGCTCGTTCACGGGCAGGTACAGCGTCGGGAGCGTCTCCTCCGCACCGCCCAGCCCGATGTCCTCGGCGTGGATGCCGACCTCGTGGACGTCGTCGTCGAGGTAGTTGAAGTCGAAGCTCCACTGCTTGCCGATGACCTGCACCGTGACGTCCGGCGTCTGCGAGACGTCCTCGATCTCGGTCATGTCGCGCGCCGTGTAGTAGAAGAACACGCCCACCATGAGGAACGGCAGGACGACGTACATGATCTCGAGCGGCACGTGGTAGCGCAGCTGGACCGGCAGGCGGTTGTCGTCCTTGCGCTTGCGGTACACGACGACGCACCAGATCATCAGGCCCCACGTGATGGCGCCCACGATGAGCAGCGTCACCCACGCGTTGACCCACAGGTCGGTGATGCGCCCGGTGTGATTGGTGACCTGGCCGTCTTCGTAGCCGGGCATCCAGCCTCGCTGCACGACGGGGGCACAGCCGGCGAGCACGACGGACAGCGCCGCGACGACGGTGAGCAGCCTCGCTGTGCGGTGGGCCCGGCGGGGGGTGGGAACCTGCAAGTCCAAACCTCTCCAGTACCGTCCCGTGGCTCCGGGACGCGCGGGGCACGACCGAGCCAGGGACCATCGTCCTGTTTCGCAGTCAGCCTAGCGCCGATTCACGCTCGCAACGCCCAGTCCACGCCCAGGAGACGCACCTCACCGGGCCCGTCGCGGGGCGCGCTAGCGTGGTGCTGTGACCAGCGCATCCGTGGATGGGGTCGAGGCTCGCGCGTTGCTCGAGGTTGCGGGGCACGCGCCGTGGCACCCCGCAGCCCGGGAGGCGTTCGCGGCCCTCGTCGAGCAGGGCTGGGCGGATCCCCGTCGGCTCTCGAGCGAGGGCCGGCGCGCGCGGCTGCTCCTCGAGGCGGCGCGGGAGTCCCTCGCGGCCGGGCTCGGCGCCCGCACCGAGGAGGTGCACCTCACCGGCTCGCACACGCAGTCGTTGCACGCGGCCGTCCGCGCGGTGGTGCGGGGCCGACGGCGGACGGGCACGACCGTGCTCGCGAGCGCCGTCGAGCGCGCTGCGGTGCTCGCGGGCGCACGCTTCGCCGGTGAGCTCGAGACCGTCGACGTCGACGCCGTCGGCCGCGTCGACGCCGCCGCCATGGCACAGCGACTCGTCGCGCCGGGCATCGCCCTCGCCGCGCTGCAGCACGCGAACGGCGAGGTCGGCACCCTGCAGCCTGTCGACGAGGTGGGCGAGGCCGCGCGGGCGGCGGGTGTCCCGCTGCTCGTCGACGCGGGGGCGAGCACGGGCCACGTCGCGCCCCCCGGCACGTGGGACCTCCTCGCAGCGGACCCGGGCGACTGGGGCGGCCCGAGCGGCATCGGCGTCCTCGCGGTGCGCCCGCGGGTGCGGTGGAGCCCGGACTGGCCCGAGGACGAGGACGTGTGGCACCCGGGCGGGGTCTCGGTCCCTGCGGCCTTCGCCGCGGCCGCCGCGCTCGACGCGGCGCTCGCCGACCGGCGGGAGGCCGAGGTCCGACGGCGGCGCCAGGTGGCGGTGATCCGCGAGCGGGTCGGGGCCGAGGTGCCCGACGTCGACGTCGTCGGCGACCCGGACGCCCGCCTCCCTCACGTCCTGACCTTCTCGTGCCTGTACGCCGACGGCGAGGCGCTCACGACGGCGCTCGACCGCGCGGGCTTCGCCGTCGCCTCCGGCTCCGCGTGCACCTCGGGGGCCGACGAGCCCTCCCACGTGCTCGCGGCGATGGGGGCGCTCACGCACGGTAACGTCCGGCTCGCGCTGCACCGCTCGGTCACGGACGACGACGTCGACCGCTTCTGCGCGACGCTCCCCGGCGTCGTCGCCGAGGTGCGCGACATGCTCGGGGCGCACGGGCTGTGACCGTCGTCGACGCCCGCGGGCTGCGCTGCCCGTTGCCGGTGCTCCGGCTCGCCCGCGCCGCGGCGCACGCCGCCGACGGCAGCGAGCTCGAGCTCTGGGCCACCGACCCCGCGGCCGAGCCCGACGTGCGGGCGTGGGCGCGCATGCGCGGGCACGAGTTCCTCGGCGCCGCGCCGCTCGAGGCCAGCAACGACGACGACGGCGACCCGGAGGCCGCCGTCGTCGTCAAGGTACGTGTCGTGCGCTCTACGTGAAGGAACCGCCACAGGCGCAGGCGCTGCCCGCGTTGGGGTTGTCGATCGTGAAGCCCTGCTTCTCGATCGTGTCCGCGAAGTCGATCGTCGCGCCGTCGAGGTAGGGCACGCTCATCTTGTCGACGACGACCTCGACGCCCGCGTAGTCACGCGTGGCGTCGCCGTCGAGCAGGCGCTCGTCGAAGTACAGCTGGTAGATCAGGCCGGAGCAGCCACCGGGCTGCACGGCGACTCGCAGGCGCAGGTCGTCGCGGCCTTCCTGTTCCAGGAGGCTGCGTACCTTGTCTGCCGCGAAGTCGGTGAGGTTGACGCCGTGCGTGGCGGTCTGGACGGTCTCGGTCATGCTGGCTCCACTTCGGTACGGCGCCGGGGCGCTTCGGTACACACCTAGGGTACGCCTCCCTCAACACGCTAGTGGGACCAGTTCTTCCCGAGTCGTGCCGCGCGGGCCTCGAGGCTGCCGACCGGATCGGCGAGCGCCTCGGCGATCTGCGCCGGGGACTCGGCGACCGCGTAGACGCCGCTGATCCCCGCGGAAGCCCACTCGCGCCGCCCCATCTCGACCTGTCCGGCGAGCACCACCGTGGGAACCCCCGCGGCGAGCGCGGCCTCCGCGACCATCGAGGCGGCCTTGCCCCGCAGCGACTGCCAGTCGAACTTGCCCTCGCCCGTGACCACGAGGTCAGCCCCGGCGATGCGGTCGGCGAGCCCCACGGCCTCGGCCACGACCCGCGCACCAGGGACGAGCCGCGCACCGAGCAGGGCGAGCCCGAACCCGATGCCGCCCCCGGCCCCCGCACCGGGCAGCGCGGCGATCCGCGACCCACGTCCGCCCGGGGGGTGGGCGTGCCCGTGACCGTCGTCCGGTCCGTGAGCACCGCTCGGCGCGGCGAGCGGCAGGTGTCGCGACCGCGGTGGGCCGTCGGACCGAACCACCTCCTGGGCGAGGTGCGCGAAGTGCCCGAGCACGCGCTCGAGGTGCTGCGCCTGCTCGGGGGTGGCGCCCTTCTGCTCGGCGAACCCCGCGCTCGCGCCGTGCAGGCCGAGGAGCGGGACGTCCACGTCGACGGCGACCACGAGGTCGACGCCCTCGAGCTCGCGGGCGAGCGCACCGAGCCCGGCGAGGTCCGCCCCCGTCACCGAGCCGAGCTCGCCTCCCCCGCGCACCAGGGCCCCGCCCGTCCAGCCACCGAGGCCGGCGAGCAGTCCCGCACCGCCGTCGTTGGTCGCCGTGCCGCCCACGCCGACGACGACCCGCTTCGCGCCAGCCTCGAGCGCCGCGCGCACGAGCTGACCGACGCCGAGGCTCGAGGTGCGCGTCGGGTCACGACGGTCCGTCGGGACGAGCTCGAGTCCGGCCGCCTCGGCCGACTCGACGTAGGCGGTGGCCCCGTCCTCGCCGGGTACGAGAAGGATGGTCGCGGGAACCTGTTCGCCGAGCGGTCCCGTGACGGTGACGGGACCCAGCTCGCCACCGAGCGCCTGGTGCAGCACCTGGACGAACCCGGGGCCGCCGTCGGCGAGCGGGCACTGCTCGACCGAGTCGTGCGGCGCGGCTGCGGCCCAGCCCCGGGCGATCGCGGCGGCCGCTTGCGGGGCCGTCAGGGTGCCGGTGAAGCAGTCGGGGGCCACGAGCACGCGCATGGGCCTATCCTCGCAGGCCCGTGGTGCCCGTTCAGCGCACGCGGCCGCTGTTCGAGGTGCGCTTGAGCTTGGAGGTGTCGACGGCCTCGAAGGCGGAGGACGGGATGCGCTTGAGGTCACGGATGAGCCTGGACGGCCACTTCGTCGAGGCCTCGCCCTGGAAGAACCAGCCCGAGCCGTTGTCGGCGAGCACGATGCCGTACTTCTTCATCGCCTTGATGACGACCTTGGCCTCCTTGGAGTAGCCCTTCGTGCTGAAGCTCTTCTTGAGGCGGAACCGCGCGCCCATGGGCGGGTGGGTCTTGACCGAGCGTGACCCGGCGTGGTGCCGAGCGGGCCAGATGTGCTTCTTGGCGGTGACGGGCGCGGTGAACCTGATGGCGTGCTCGACCTTGCCGGCCTTGACCTCGTTGTAGCGCAGCAGCCCGGGCAGGATCGGCAGGCCGGCGGCGTCGGCCGAGGTCCAGCCGTTCTTGCGGAGCTTGTTGCTCTTGAGCGACCACGTGGCCCCGGAGCCCGCGTTCCACCGACTCCCCGACCTGCTGAGGTCGAAGAGCTCGTAGAGGCGGCACGTGGACTTGTCGACGATGATCGCGTGCCGGTCGCCGCCGCCCTCGATCTTGGTCTTCGCGCTGAGCGGGTACTTCACGCGGTCGCTCTCGCCCGGGTAGTAGAACCGCACGCTCGACTTCTTGGCCGACTTCGACACCACGGTGATGGGGATGCCGTAGGGCTTCTCCTCCTTGCCCGCGGGCCCGAAGTCCGGGTGGAGGTTGCGGCTACCGATCGCCTTGCGCCACGTCGAGGAGGACTTGTGGACAGGCAGCTTCGAGACGTCGGCGTTCCAGTAGTTGCTGTCGGGGAACACGGTGCACTTCGTCCCCGCGACGGGCTTGCGCTTGCTCTTTACCGCCGCGACGAGCGCCGAGGCCGACGGCGCACCTTCCTCGCTCGCTGTCGCGGAGGGCACGACGACGGTGAACACCATCGACATCGACACCACGACCACTGCTGCTGCTCGCATCGGACGCACCCGGACACTCCTCGTTCGTGCACCGGCCCCGCCGGTGTCGCTCCGGTCCACGGTAGGGGTTTGGTCCCGTTCGGGCGACGCGTTCGCGCCGTGTGCGAGGATCGAACCCGTGAGTGCGACCTTCACCGAACCCGCTCCGTCGGCCCTGCTGCTGCTCGGCCGCGGCGTCGACCTGAGTTCCGAGCGCGGCGTCGAGTGCACGGGCGGCCTGCCCGAACCTTCCGCCCCGGATCTCGTCGACCGCGCACGCGCCGCCCGCGCGGCTCTTGGCGAGCGCGTCTTCGTGCTCGGCCACCACTACCAGCGCGACGAGGTCATCGACTTCGCCGACGTCACGGGCGACTCGTTCAAGCTCGCGCGCGAGGCTGCGGCCCGCCCCGACGCCGAGTTCATCATCTTCTGCGGCGTGCACTTCATGGCCGAGTCCGCCGACATCCTCACGACGGACGCGCAGCAGGTCATCCTCCCCGACCTCGCCGCGGGCTGCTCGATGGCGGACATGGCGCGCATCAACCAGGTCTCCGAGGCCTGGGACGTGCTCGCCGAGGCCGGCGTCGCGGAGCAGACGGTCCCCGTGACGTACATGAACTCCTCGGCGGCGATCAAGGCGTTCACCGGTCGTCACGGCGGCACGGTGTGCACGTCGTCGAACGCCCAGGTGGCCCTGCGGTGGGCCTTCGACCAGGTCGGGGGTGCGGACGGCGACGGCAAGGTGCTCTTCCTCCCGGACCAGCACCTCGGCCGCAACACCGCCGTGCTCCAGCTCGGCATCCCGCTCGAGCAGTGCGTCGTCTTCGACCCGCGCCGGCCCGGCGGCGGACTGACGGCCCAGGAGCTGCGCGACGCCCGGATGATCCTGTGGCGCGGGCACTGCTCGGTGCACGGCCGGTTCTCCGCCCAGAACGTCGCGGACGTCCGCGCCGCCGTCCCCGGTGTCAACGTTCTCGTGCACCCCGAGTGCAAGCACGAGGTCGTCACGGCCGCGGACTACGTCGGCTCCACCGAGTACATCGTGCGCATGCTCGAGGATGCCGAGCCGGGCTCGGCGTGGGCCATCGGCACCGAGCTCAACCTCGTGCGCCGCCTCGCCCGCCGCTTCGAGGACAAGTCCGTGCACTACCTCGACTCGACGGTGTGCTTCTGCTCCACGATGAACCGCATCGACCTGCCGCACCTCGTGTGGGCGATGGAGTCGCTCGTCGAGGGCCGCGTGCCCAACCGCATCGAGGTCGACGCCGACGACGCCCACTGGGCGCGTGTGGCCCTCGACCAGATGTTGGCCCTGCCCGGCATCTGATCCACCCGCAAGGAGTCGCGCCGTGAACCGCACCCGCCCGCTGCGCGTCGGGATCTTCGTGTTCGACGACGCCGAGGAGCTCGACGTCGTCGGTCCCTACGAGGTCCTCACCTCGTGGGCCGAGCACTCCCCGCTCAAGCCCGAGGTCCTCACGTTCTCGACCGACGGCTCCGGTGTGCGCTGCGCGAAGGGCCTGCGCCTCGTCCCGGACACGAGCGCGGAGGACGTCGGCCCGCTCCACGTGCTCATCTACCCGGGCGGCTTCGGGACGCGTCGTCTGCTCGCGGACCCGGATCACCTCGCGTGGGTGCGACAGGTGCGTGAGCGGACGCCCCTCGTCGTCTCGGTGTGCACGGGTGCCCTCGTCCTTGCCGCGGCCGGCCTGCTCGCGGCCCGCCCGGCGACGACGCACCACTCGGCCTTCGACGAGCTCGTCGCGCTCGAGCCGAGCGTGCTCGCGGACACCGAGGCGCGGTTCGTGGACGACGGCGACCTCGTCACGTCGGCCGGCGTCTCTGCGGGCATCGACATGGCGCTGCACCTCGTCGCCCGGCTCGACTCGGTCGAGGCTGCCCGCGGCGTGCGGCGCGGCATCCAGTACGACCCGGCGCCGCCCGTCTGACCCACGCAGGCCCCGAGTTCGTGAACATCGCCCGAGTTCGTGAGTCCGGACCGACGAACTCGCGCACTCCTCACGAACTCGCGGGGGTCCCGAGCCGGTCGAGGAGGAGCGCCTCGGCGAGGACGACCCTCTCGAGCTCGCCGAGGTGCACGGACTCGTTGGCGCCGTGCGCGCGGGAGTCCGGGTCCTCGACACCCGTGACGAGGATCTGCGCCTGCGGGTAGACGTCGAGCAGGTCCGCGATGAACGGGATCGAGCCACCGAGCCCCGTGTCGACGGGCGCGGTCCCCCACGACTCGGCGAAGGCCCAGCGCGCCGACCGCATCGCCTCGCTGTCTCCGGCGGCCTGGAACGCCTTGCCGGCGTCGAGCTCGGTCACGGTGACGCGGGCGCCGAACGGGGCGTGCTGCTCGAGGTGGGTGCGCAGCGCGCCGCGCGCCTCGACGGGGTCCTGCCCGGGCGCGACGCGCAGCGAGAGCTTTGCCCGAGCCCGCGCGGCGATCGTGTTGGATGCCTCTGCGACCCCCGTCGCGTCGATGCCGATGACGCTGATCGCCGGGCGCGTCCACAGCCGGGCGGTGAGCGGTCCCGTGCCCGCGAGGCGCACGCCGTCGAGCACCGCGGCATCGGCGCGGAAGTCTGCCTCGGGCAGGTCGACCTCGGGATCGGTGGCGCTGCGCAGCCCGGCCACGGCCACGTTCCCCTCCTCGTCGTGGAGCGTCGCGATGAGCCGTGCGAGCAGGACGTTCGCGTCGAGCACCGGCCCCCCGAACATCCCCGAGTGGATCGCGTGCTCCGTGACGGCAACCTCGACCTCGACGTCCGCGAGTCCGCGCAGGGACGTCGTGAGCGCCGGCACGCCGACCTTCCAGTTGACGGAGTCCGCCACCACGATGACGTCCGCGGCGAGCCGTTCGCGGTGCGCGTGGAGGAAGGCCGTGAAGCTCGGCGAACCGACCTCTTCCTCACCCTCCACGAACACGGTCACTCCGACGCCGAGCTCGTCGCCGAGCACGCGCAGCGCACCGAGGTGGGCGATGATCCCCGCCTTGTCGTCCGCAGCGCCGCGGCCGTAGAGCCGCTCACCGCGCCGGGTCGGCTCGAAGGGCTCGGTGTCCCACGCCGCACGGTCACCCGGCGGCTGCACGTCGTGGTGGGCGTAGAGCAGCACGTGGGGTGCACCGGCCGGCCCGGGCCGACGGGCGACGACGGCGGGCGCACCTCGCTCCCCCGTGGGAGTCGGGGCGTCGAGGATCTCGACGTCGTCGAAGCCCGCACCACCGAGGAGGCTGGCGACGTGCTCGGCGCTCGCGCGGACGTGCGCCTGGTCGAAGGAGGAGTTGGACACGCTCGGGATGCGCACGAGGGTCTCGAGCTCGGCGCGCAGCGCCCCGAAGTGCTCGGCGGTGCGCGCGCGCAGGACGGCGGTGCGGGTGGGATCGACCATGGTCGTCACGCTACCCGCGTCGCCGACTCGACTACCCTGGGTGCGTGCCAGCCACGAAGAACCCCTCCCCCGACGCGACCACACCCGACGACGCGGACGCGCCTGCCGGCAAGGGCCGCCCGACGCCCAAGCGCAAGGACGCCGAGGCGCAGCGCCGCAAGCCGCTCGTCCCGGGCGACCGCAAGGCGGCCGCCAAGGCCGCTCGCGCCCGCAGCCGCGAGATCCGCGACCGCGAGTTCGCGGCGATGAAGTCGGGCGACGAGAAGAACATGCCCTACCGGGACAAGGGTCCGATCAAGCGCTTCATCCGGGACTTCATCGACGCCCGCTGGTCGTTCGGGGAGTTCTTCCTGCCGATCGCGATCGTGTTCGTGTTCCTCACCGCCCTGACGAACCAGAACCCCGTCTTCGCGCTCACGATCCTCGTCGCGCTGTACGGCGTGATCGTCGCGACGATCCTCCAGGCGTGGATCACGTCCCGCAAGCTGCGCAAGGCCCTCGAGGCGAAGTTCGGCGACGACGGCCTCGCGAAGGGCAACATGACGTACGGCATCATGCGCTCGCTGCAGATCCGGCGTTCGCGGCTCCCCCGCCCCGTCGTCAAGCGCGGCGAGCACCCCCGGTACCCGCGCTGAGACCGAGAACGGTCGAATCGATTTGACCGAGTGCGGCTAGGATCGTCGCATGGTCAACTACCGCTACCTCGGCAACTCCGGTCTCAAGATCACCGAACTCACCTACGGCAACTGGATCACCCACGGTTCGCAGGTCACGAACGACGCTGCGACGGCCTGCGTGCACGCCGCGCTCGACGCCGGCATCACGTCCTTCGACACGGCCGACGTCTACGCCAACACGGTCGCGGAGCAGGTGCTCGGCGACGCGCTCAAGGGCCAGCGCCGCCAGTCGCTGGAGATCTTCACGAAGGTCTACTGGCCCACCGGCCCGCACGGCCCCAACGACTCCGGCCTCTCGCGCAAGCACATCCTCGAGTCGATCGACGGCTCGCTGCAGCGCCTCGGCACGGACTACGTCGACCTCTACCAGGCGCACCGCTTCGACACGGAGACGCCGCTCGAGGAGACGATGGTCGCGTTCGCGGACGTCGTGCGCTCGGGCAAGGCGCTCTACATCGGTGTGAGCGAGTGGACGGCGGAGCAGATCCGCGCCGGCGCCGCGCTCGCCAAGGAGCTGCGCATCCCCTTCGTCTCGAACCAGCCGCAGTACTCCGCGCTGTACCGCGTGATCGAGGACGAGGTCGTCCCCGCCTCCCGCGAGGTCGGCATCTCCCAGATCGTCTTCTCTCCCGTGGCCCAGGGCGTGCTCACGGGCAAGTACAAGCCGGGCGAGGCGGCGCCCGCCGGTTCGCGCGCGACGGACGAGAAGAGCGGCAAGCAGTTCATCTCCCGCCTCGTGGACAACCGCGACGTGCTCGAGGCCGTGCAGCGCTTCGTGCCGATCGCCGGGGAACTCGGCCTCACCCCGGCGCAGCTCGCGCTCGCGTGGGTGCTGCAGAACGACAACGTGGCGGCCGCGATCATCGGCGCCTCCCGGCCCGAGCAGATCGCCGAGAACGTCAAGGCGTCCGGCGTGCGGCTCGAGCCGGAGGTCATGGCCGCGATCGACGCGGCGCTCGACGGCGTCGTCGAGCGTGACCCGGCCCGCACGGCGCTCGGCGCGCCGCAGTCGCGCCCGAGCTGATCGCCCGCGCTCGTCGGAGGAGGGTCCGTGCCGCGTTGCGGTACGGACCCTCCGGCCGCGCGGGGCGTGCGGTCAGGTCTCCGGGATGAGCACGGGAGCGCTCGCCGGCTCGCCGTCGTGCAGCAGCCGCGCGCGCCGCGAACCCTGGGCCGAGAGCGAGCGCCAGTGCTCACCGAGCCACGTCTCGGCGTCGAACTGCGTCGTGAAGACCGGGCTCACGGGCTCGGCGAGCTCGTTGCCCGCCGCGTCGTCGAACGCCCACACCCACCGTGGCACCGTCACGAGCCAGCCTCCTCGTGCCCGTCGCCGGGGCGAGCGAGGTGTCGGTTGATGCGGGCCGCGTACCACGGTCCGGCGTAGATGAGTCCCGTGTACCCCTGCACGAGCGTCGCGCCCGCCTCGAGGTAGCGCTCCGCGTCGACCCCCGTGGAGATGCCGCCCACGCCGATGATGACGGGGCGTTCTCCCAGCCGCTCGCGCAGCCGGCGCACGACCGCGATGCCTCGCTCGAGCACGGGGGGGCCGCTGACCCCGCCGGGGCCGAGGTCGTGGGCGACCGTCGTGTTGACCGCGACGACGCCGTCGAGACCGAGCTCGAGCGCGAGGCCGGCCACGGCGTCGACGTCGTCGTCCGCGAGGTCCGGTGCGATCTTGACGAGCAGCGAGACGTGCCGCCCGCCGACGGCGGTGTCCGCGGCGGCGCGCACCTCGCGCAGGATGGGCCGCAGCGCGTCGACCGACTGCAGGTCGCGCAGCCCTGGCGTGTTGGGCGAGGAGACGTTGACCACGAGGTAGTCCGCGTACGGCGCGAGCTGACCGGCCGAGAACGCGTAGTCCTCCGCGGCCCGCTCGGCCGGCGTCACCTTGGTCTTGCCGATGTTCACGCCGACGACGGCCGCCCGCCCCCTCGCCGTCCTGCGCAGCGCGCGCAGCCGACCGGCCGCCGCGACGGCACCCTGGTTGTTGAACCCCATGCGGTTGCGCAGCGCGCGGTCCGCGATGATGCGCCACAGCCGCGGCTTGTCGTTGCCCGGCTGGGCCTGCGCCGTGACCGTGCCGATCTCGACGAACCCGAAGCCGAGCATCGCCAGACCCTCGACGGCGCGCGCGTCCTTGTCGAAACCGGCAGCCAGTCCGAACCGGCCCGGGATGCGGCGCCCGAACACCTCGACCTCGGCGCCCTTGCCCGGGGCGAAGAACGCCCGGTGCAGCAGGCCGGCGACGCCGGGGATCCGGCCCACCCCCGCGATGAGGCCGAAGACGAGCTCGTGCGCGCGCTCGGGGTCCATGCGCCGGAAGACGAGGTTGAACAGCAGGGGATACACGCGGACCAACCTAGTGGGTCTCGGCCGGCGTGCGTCCGCCGCGGGTGCGCCACAGGAGCACGAGCCCGACGACGGGCAGCACGAGGGGCACGTACCCGTAGCCCGCGCCGAACTGCGACCACACGGTGGCGTCCGGGAAGTCCTGCGGCGCGGCGAGCGAGAGGGCGCCGACGGCGAGCACCCCGACGAGCTCGATCGAGATCGCGACCCACGCGACCGTGCGCCACCGGCCGGTGGACCTAGCGAGGGCGACCGTCGCCAGGAGGTACACGAGCCCCGAGAAGAGTGACAGCGAGTACGCGAGCGGCGCCTCGTCGAAGCGCGTGATGATCTGGGACAGCGCACGGGCCGTCGCCGCGAGGGCGAGGAGCCCGTAGACGAAGACGACGAGGCGCCCGAACCCCTCGGACGTGCTGCGTGGCGCGGCGTTGTTCATGCGAGCCACAGTACGAGGATCCGGTACTGCAGGAAGCCCGTGGTCAGCGCGGCGACGACGAGGACGACGGAGCTCCAGCGGGTGCGCTCGACGAAGGACACGACGGCCGCGGCGGGGAGCACGAGGAGCATCGTGATGAGGTAGCCCCACAGCGTGACGCCGTCGGCCACCTGCTCCCCCGTCGCGAGCAGCACGCCGACGACGACGAGCTGGACGAGGAGGACCGCCTCCACGACCCCGGCCCCGACGAGCTGTCGCAGGATCACCGGTCGGTCGCGCGCCGCGCGCCAGGCGGCCCAGCCGCCGAGCGCGAGGCAGAGCGCCACGACGAGCCACGTGAGGACGAGAATCACGCCCCGACAGTACCGGCCGGTGCGCTAGTCGCGTTCGCCCCGACGTCGGCGGGCGTTCCACTCGCGCATCCGCGCCGGGTATCCCGTGCGCTGCACGTCGTAGACGGGGATGCCGAGCTCCTCGGCGATCTTGCGTGCGGTCCCGGCGTCGGGCACCTTGCGCCGCGTCCACTCCCCCGTCGTCGCGATCAGGACGACCGTGGTCTGCGTGACGTTGGTCTCGGGCTCGACGTAGGCCTCGACGCCCACCCGGGTGCGCACGAACTCGGCGAAGTACTCGAGCGTCGCCCGCTGCGCCTCACGGGGGGATGGCGCATCCTGCTGCTGCGCCTTGCGGCGTCGGCGAAAGAGGCCCATGGCGTGCAAGGCTAACCGCAACCGGGGGTGATCTGCGTCTCTCGGTCCGGGTTCGTTCGTCGCGCGCGCCCGGGTGATGACAAGATGGACGGTGGCGCTCCGGCCGCGCTCGAAGTGCGAACGCCGTGGCCCGTCGCTGACACATACGGCCAAAGGAGTTTTCGTGGCAGAGAGCCGCACCGAGTTCGACATCGTCGTCCTGGGCGGAGGCAGCGGCGGATACGCCACCGCGCTGCGCGCCTCCCAGCTGGGTCTGTCCGTCGCCCTCGTCGAGGGTGCGAAGGTGGGCGGCACGTGCCTCCACAACGGCTGCATCCCTACCAAGGCCCTCCTGCACGCCGCCGAGCTCGCCGACCAGGCCCGTGAGTCCAGCCACTTCGGCGTCAACGCGACGCTCGACTCGATCGACATGGCCGGTGTCAACAACTACAAGGACACCGTGATCGGCGGCCTGTACAAGGGCTTGCAGGGACTCGTCAAGTCCCGCGGCGTCACGGTCGTCGAGGGCTGGGGCAAGCTCGTCGGGCCCGACGCGGTCGAGGTCGACGGCACGCGCTACACCGGCAAGCACATCGTGCTCGCGACGGGCTCCTACGCGCGCACGCTGCCCGGTCTCGAGATCGGCGGTCGTGTCATCACGTCCGACCAGGCGCTCGAGCTCGACTGGGTGCCGAAGTCCGCGATCGTGCTCGGCGGCGGCGTCATCGGCGCGGAGTTCGCGAGCGTGTGGCGCTCCTTCGGCGCCGAGGTGACGATCATCGAGGCGCTGCCCAACCTGCTGCCCAACGAGGACGCTGCGCTGTCCAAGGCCTTCGAGCGCGCGTACCGCAAGCGCGGCATCGCGTTCCACACCGGCGTCCGCTTCTCCGGTGTCACCAAGACGGACCAGGGCGTGCACGTCACGCTCGAGGACGGCAAGACGTTCGACGCCGACCTGCTGCTCGTCGCCGTGGGACGCGGTCCCCGCACGGCCGACCTCGGCTACGAGGCCCAGGGCGTCACCCTCGACCGCGGCTTCGTCACCACGAACGAGCGCCTGCACACCGGCGTGGGCAACGTCTACGCCGTCGGGGACATCGTGCCCGGCCTGCAGCTCGCCCACCGCGGCTTCGCGCAGGGCATCTTCGTTGCCGAGGAGATCGCCGGCCTGAACCCCGCACCGATCGTCGAGTCGGGCATCCCCCGCGTCACGTACTCCGAGCCCGAGGTCGCCTCGGTCGGCCTGACCCAGGCAGCCGCGGAGGCCGAGCTCGGCGCCGACGCGGTCGAGACCCTCGACTACAACCTCGCGGGCAACGGCAAGAGCAAGATCCTCGGCACCACGGGCTTCGTGAAGCTCGTGCGCCGCAAGGACGGGCCCGTGATCGGCGTGCACATGATCGGCGCCCGGGTCGGTGAGCTCATCGGCGAGGGCCAGCTCATCGTGAACTGGGAGGCCCACCCCGAGGACGTCGCGGCCCTCGTGCACGCCCACCCGACGCAGAACGAGGCGCTCGGCGAGGCCCACCTGGCCCTCGCCGGCAAGCCCCTCCACGCCCACAACTGAGCCGCGGACAACCCGCTCGAATCACGAGGAGACAACACGTCATGAGCGACGCAGTTCAGATGCCGGCCCTGGGTGAGTCGGTGACCGAGGGCACCGTGACCCGCTGGCTCAAGGCCGTCGGCGACGACGTCGCCGTCGACGAGCCCTTGCTCGAGGTCTCGACCGACAAGGTCGACACCGAGATCCCGTCACCGTTCGCCGGGGTGCTCGAGAAGATCCTGGTCGAGGAGGACGAGACGGTCGAGGTCGGCACCGATCTCGCCATCATCGGCAGCGGCGCCGGGGCGTCCGACGACGACGGCGACGAGCCCGCGCAGGCCGAGGCCGCTGCGGAGCCGGAGCCCGAGGCCAAGTCGGAGCCCGAGCCCGAGCCCGAGCCGGAGCTGGCCGCTGAGCCGGAGCCCGAGGCCAAGCCGGAGCCGGAGCCGGAGCCCGAGCCCGCTGCCGAGTCGGACTCCCAGCCCGGGCCACAGCCCGAGGCGGCGTCGTCCGACGACGGCCAGGCCGTGCAGATGCCCGCCCTCGGCGAGTCCGTCACCGAAGGCACCGTGACCCGCTGGCTCAAGGCCGTCGGCGACGACGTCGCCGTCGACGAGCCCCTGCTCGAGGTCTCGACCGACAAGGTCGACACCGAGATCCCCTCGCCCGTCGCGGGTGTGCTCACCAAGATCCTGGTCGAGGAGGACGAGACCGTCGAGGTCGGCACCGATCTCGCGCTCATCGGCGGCTCCGCGAGCGGAGGCGGCGACAGCGAGCCGGAGCCGGCCAAGGCCGCGCCCGAGCCCGTGGCAGCCTCCGAGCCCGAGGCCGAGAAGTCCGAGCCGGCACCGGCCGAGGAGCCCGCACCGGCTCCCGCGGCGGCCGCCGTCGAACCCGAGCCCGTCCCGGCACCGCGTCCGGCCGCCCCCGCCGAGGAGGCCGCCCCGGCTCCTGCCGCACCCGCCGGCGAAGGCGCGTCCGCCCCCGCGGCCGCCGCCCAGCGCAGCGGCTACCTCACGCCGCTCGTGCGCAAGCTCGCGGCCGAGAAGGGCGTGGACACCTCGTCCCTCGTCGGCACCGGTGTGGGTGGTCGCATCCGCAAGGAGGACGTGCTCGAGGCCGCGGCTTCCTCGTCGTCCGCCCCGGCGGCCACGACCGCCGCGGCTCCGGCGAGCGCCGCCCCGTCGACGGTCCTGCCTGTCTCGCCGCTGCGCGGCACCACGGAGAAGGCGAGCCGCCTGCGGCAGATCATCGCCGAGCGCATGGTCGAGTCGCTGCACTCGCAGGCGCAGCTCACCACGGTCGTCGAGGTCGACGTCACGAAGGTGGCCCGACTGCGGGACAAGGCGAAGGCCGGCTTCAAGGAGCGCGAGGGTGTCAACCTGACGTACCTGCCATTCTTCGTCCTGGCCGCCATCGAGGCCCTCAAGGCGTACCCGAAGATCAACGCGACGCTCGAGGACAACCAGATCACCTACCCGGCCCAGGAGCACGTCGGCATCGCCGTCGACACCGAGCGCGGTCTGCTCGTCCCCGTCATCAAGAACGCGGGCGACCTCGACCTCGCCGGGATCTCGAAGGCGATCGTGGACCTCGCGGGCCGCACGCGGGAGAACAAGGTGCTCCCCGACGAGCTGAGCGGTGCCACGTTCACCATCACGAACACGGGCTCCGGCGGTGCGCTGATCGACACGCCCATCGTGAACATCGGCAACTCGGCGATCCTCGCGACGGGAACGATCGTCAAGCGGCCTGCGGTGATCAAGGACGCCGACGGTGCCGACGTCATCGCGATCCGGTCGATGTGCTTCCTCTCGCTGTCCTACGACCACCGGCTCGTGGACGGTGCCGACGCGGCGCGCTACCTCACCGCGATCAAGGCCCGCATCGAAGAAGGAGCATTCGAGTCCGCCGTGGGTCTGTAGCCACCCCGCGATGAAGGTCGCGGTTGCCGGCGCGTCCGGCCTGATCGGGTCGGCGCTCGTGCGACAGCTCGCAGCGCGCGGCGACTCGGTCGTGCGCCTCGTGCGCGGCCCGGCACGGGGTCCCGACGAACGGTCGTGGGACCCCGGGGCCGGCCGGCTCGATCCCGAGGCGCTGCGCGGCGCGGACGCCGTCGTCAACCTCGGCGGAGCCGGGCTGGGCGACAAGCGCTGGACCGCCTCCTACAAGGCCACGATCCGAGCCTCCCGCGTCGACGGCGCCGCGCTGCTCGCGCGCACCCTCGCCGGGCTCGACGACGGCCCGCGGGTCTTCGTGCAGGGTTCCGCGGTGGGTTACTACGGCGACCGTGGCGACAACGTGGTCGACGAGACCTCGGCGCGCGGCGAGGGTTTCCTCGCGGAGCTCGTCGAGGACTGGGAGGGGGCGACGGCGGCGGCGAGCGCGGCCGGGGTCCGCGTGGCGCTCGCCCGGACCGGCATCGTGCTCGCACCGCGCGGCGGGGCGCTGTCCCGGCTCATCCCGCTCGCCCGTCTCGGCCTCGCCGGGCGCCTCGGTCCCGGCACCCAGTACTGGGGCTGGATCAGCCTCGAGGACGAGGTTCGGGCGCTCGTCCACCTGCTCGACCACGACGTCGCAGGACCGGTGAACCTCACCGCACCCAGGCCGGCGACCAACGCCGAGGTCATCCGCACCCTCGCGAAGGCGTACGGGCGACCGGCGGTGCTGCCCGTACCCGCCTGGGCCCTGCGGATCGCGCTCGGCGAGTTCGCCAGCGACCTCACCGGTTCGCAGCGCGCGGTCCCGACGGTCCTCACCGCAACCGGGTTCGAGCACGTCCACGCGGACCTCGACGCGGCGATCGACGCCGTCGTCAACCAGCGAGCGGGCCGGTCTCCTCGCTAACGGCCTCCACCGTGCCGGGCTCGAGGACCTCGGCCACCCGCCACCCCTGAGCGGTCTCGACGAGCGCGAGGACGACGGCGCGGGGCGCGGGCGCCTCCGCCGCGCCGCCCAGGCGATGCTCCGCGGTCACGACGACGAGGTCCCGCCCGTCACGCGCGCCGAGCCATCGCGCGTCGAGCACCGCGGCGCTCACCTCGAGCTCGCCCTCGTGACCGGCGAGCCGCGTCAGGAGCGCCTCGTCGGCGACGAAGGCGGGGCTTCCCGCCACGGTCACCTCAGCGAGCCGGGCGCGGTCCCCCGACGCGAGGACCTCCGCGCGCCGCTCCGTGAGCGCCACGGCCGCCGCGACGACGTGATCCCCGGGTACCACCGTGGCCGGGGCACCGTTCTCCGTGCGAGACGCACCCGGCGCGGCGACGGGGCCAGCGCCGTCACCCTCCGGACCCGGCGGCAGCACGAGCACGAGGCCGACGGCGAGCGCGGCCGCACCGACCGCACCGGCGACGAGCCCCGTGATCCGCCGACGCCGCTGCACCCGCGGGTCCGGCATCGTCCGGTCGACGAGTGGCGAGTCCGTGAGTCGGGTCAGGGCCAGTCGCGTGAGAACCGCCGCCTCGGGGACCTCGACGGGCACCGGTCTCGCCGCCTCGAAGCACGCGCTCGCGAGCTCCTCGGGGCTCGGCCGCCCGTCCGCGACGACTGCGCAAGCCGCGTCTAGCGCCGCCCGGAGTGCACGGGTCGCGGTGGTCTCGACGTCGGACGCGAGGGAACGGTCGCCGCTACGTCCGCCGTCGTCGGCCCCGCCCTGATCAGCCCCACCCGACCCCGCGGAACCCAAGGCGGTGAGACCGAGGCGGGCGAGGGCGTAGACGTCGGCCGCTGGCGTGCCTGCGCGATCGCGTGGCGCGAACCCGCGCGTCCCGGCGCAGGGCAGCACGATCCCGACGAGGTCCACGAGCACCGGGCGCCCGCCCGGCGCGAGGACGACGTTCTCCGGCGCCACGTCCCCGTGGACGAGCCCCTGGGAGTGCAGGGCCGCGAGCGCCCCGGCGAGCGGGACGACGAGTGTCACGACCTCGCCGGCGGCCCACTGCGGCCGCGCCTCGAGGACGGCACCCACGGTGGGACCGTCGACCGCCTCGGCGACGAGGGCCGTGCGGTGCCCGTCGAGCGCGACGACGTCGACGAGCGACGCGAGGTGCTGGTGGTCGACGTCGCGCAGCCTCTCGATGCGGGACAGTGCCGCGCGGCGCTCGGCGAGCGTCAGGTCGAGGTCGAGCACGCCGACGACGACGCGCCGCCCGTCCGGTGCGCTCGCGGCCCAGGCCGTGCCCCCGGCCCCGACACCCGCCGGGCCGCGCACCTGGTAGCCGCGGGCTCGCAGCGCCGCCGTGAGCCCGGGTTCGGTCGCGAGGTCCATGTGACCAGCCAACCGCGTGCGAAGGCCGTGCGGACGTTGTCCACAGGCCGGATCGCGGCCGACCTCAGCCCAGCGAGACGACCTGCCCCGTGCGGGCGGACTCGCGGGCCGCGTCGAGCACACCGGCCGTGCGCACCGCGTCCCACGGGTCCACGGGCGGCGGTGCGCCGTGACGCAGCCACGCCTCGACGGCGCGGTAGAAGTCCGCGTGGTCGCCCGGGGCCACCGGCACCGGCGTGAGCTCGGCGCCCCGCGAGAGCCACCCGGCGTGCTCGCCACCGGCCGCGTCGTCGAGCCACTCGAAGGGTGTGGGCTCTCCCTCATAGCTCGTCACGAGGAAGGCCGCACGATCCCCGAGCACCCGGGTCCGCGGTCCGGGCGCCCCGACGACGGCGCCCGCCGTCAGATGGCTCACGACGCCGCCATGGTGGGTCAGGGCGAGGAAGACGTCGTCGTCGGCTGGCGACTTGAGTCCGCGCACCTCGGCGTAGACGCGCGCCACGGGGCCGAAGAGCTCGACCGCGGCGTCGACGAGGTGCGCGCCGAGGTCGAGCAGGAGCCCGCCGCCCACCGTGTCGTTCTCCTTCCACCGGTCGAGCGGTTCGGGGCGCCACCGCTCCCAGCGCCGCTCGAAGCGGTGCACCTCGCCGAGCTCCCCCGCAGCGAGCACGGCACGCAGCGTGCGCTGCTCGTCGTCCCACCGCCGGTTCTGGTAGACGGTCAGAGCCACACCCTCGCGCTCGGCGTGCTCCACGACGTGCCGTGCGGCCGCGGCGTCGGTCGCGAGCGGCTTGTCGACGACGACGGCGAGACCCGCGTCGATCACCTCGAGCGCCTGCTGCGCGTGCATCGCGGAGGGACTAGTCAGGACGACGACGTCGGGCCGCTCGGAGTCGCTCAGCAGCGCCTCGAGGGAGTCCACGATGCGCGCCGCGGGGACCGCGGTCCGCACCTGCGCGACGCGTTCGGGGTTCGCGGTCGCGACGTGGCTCACCTCGAGCCCCGCCTCCTGGGCGACCGGCACGTGGAACTGCCGGCCGCCGAGACCGTAGCCGACGACGCCGACCCGCAGTGCTGCACTCATGGCTTGCCCTTCGCGAGGCGTCCCGGCCACCAGCTCGCCCGCCCGATGTCGTGGACGAGCGCGGGGACGAGCAACGAGCGTACGACGAACGTGTCGATGAGGACTCCGAGCGCGACGAGGAAGGCGAGCTGGGCGAGGAACAGCAGCGGCACGATGCCGAGTGCCGCGAACGTCGTCGCGAGCACGACGCCGGCCGAAGTGATGACCGAGCCCGTGACGGCGAGGCCGCGCCTGACCCCGGCGCGCGTCCCCAGGACCACCGCCTCCTCCCGCACGCGCGACATGAGGAAGATCGAGTAGTCGACCCCGAGCGCGATGAGGAAGCAGAACGCGTAGAGCGGCACCACCGAGTCGACGCCGGGGAAGTCGAAGACGTAGCGGAACAGCACCGCGGCGACGCCCACGGTGGCGAGGAATGACAGCACGTTCGCGGCCATGAGGAGCACCGGCGTCAGGATCGAGCGCAGCAGCAGGCACAGGATGAGGAAGACGACGAGCAGGACGGCCGGGACGATCACCATGAGGTCGCGGGCCGCGGCGTCGGCCGTGTCGGCGCGCTCTGCGGAGGCGCCGCCCACGAGCACCGAGTCGTCCACGTCGTCGAGCGCGAGGCGCAGCGTGCGGATCGTCTCGACCGCCTCGACGGAGTCCGCTGGGTCGGTGGTCTGCACGTCGATGCGCACCCGTCCGTCGACCACCACGACCTCGGCGTCCGGCGACGGCGGGCCGGCCCGCTCGCCCGTGTACGGCGCGACCGAGGCGATGCCCGCCACGGCCTCGGCCGCGGCGACGATCGCGTCGAGCTCGCCCTGCGGTGCGATGACGGTGGCGGGCTGCACCGCGCCCGCCGGGAAGTGCTCGGCGAGGATCTCCTGACCTTCGACCGCTTCGACCCGGGTCAGGAAGAGGTCGGTCTCCGAGGTGCCGCCCGGCTGGAGCAGGGGTGCGAAGGCCGCGAGCGCGGCGAGGGCGAGCGCCGTGACGATCCACACCCTGCGGGCTCGCCGGGCGACCCAGGCGGACACCCGGAGCCAGAGCCCGGAGACCTCCTCGGTGTCCACACCCGGACGGTGGCCGACGGCGGCGATGTCCCGGTGCCCGCCGTCGTCGGCCGGGCCGGGGGCGTCGACGCGACGCGGCCAGAACCAGAACCGCGCCCGACGTCCGCCCAGGAGCAGCACCGCGGGCAGCAGCGTGAGCGCCGAGAGGTACGCGCCGACGATGCCGAGGGCCGCGACGGGTCCGAGCGAACGGTTCGAGGCGAGGTCGGAGAGCAGGAGGCACAGCAGACCGGCGATGACGGTCGCGGCGGAGGCCGTGACGGGTTCGATCGTGCCGCGCACCGCACGCCACATCGCCACGCTCGGCACCCGCTCGCGCTGCAGCTCCTCGCGGTAGCGGGCGACGAGCAGGAGCGAGTAGTCGACGCTCGCACCCACCACGAGGATCGACAGGATGCCTTGGATCTGGCCGTTGAGGACGAGCACACCGGCGAGCGTGAGCTCGTAGACGACGAGCCCGGCGAGGCACAGGCCGAAGACGGCGGTGCCGATCACCGCGAGCGGCAGCAGCGGTGAGCGGTAGACGAGGAAGAGGATCACGAGGACGGCGATCAGCGCGACGGCCAGCAGCACACCGTCGATCGCGCCGAAGGCCGCGACGAGGTCGGCGATGAACCCTGCGGGCCCCGTGAGCCACGACTCGAGTCCCGAGCCGGCGAGCTGCTCGTTCGCGGCCGTCCGGACGACGTCGACGACGGCACGACTGCTCCGCTCCCCCTCGGTGAGCGTCGTGTAGGCCGCATCGCCGTCGAGCGAGAGGGTCACGAGCAGCGCCTCGCCGTCCTCGGACCCGATCACGAAGGGGTCGGCCGAGAGCGTGTCGCCGACGGTCTGCAGCGCGTCACCGGCCACCTGGCCCGGGAGCTCGAGCTGTGCGAGCGAGGCGGCGAGCTCCTGGGCGACGGCGAGCTGGTCCTCGGTGATCTGACCGTCACCGCGCAGCACCACGAGGCCTGGCAGGATCCGCTCGTCCGTGAAAGCCTCGGCGGCCTGGGCCGCGCGGGTGGACTCGGCGCTCAGGGGAAGGAAGCTCGCCTGGTCGTTGGTGGTGACCTGGCCGAGCTTGCCCTGGGCCATCCCGCCCAGGTAGCCGATGCCGAGCCACACGACGAGGAGGGCGGCGAGGACGAGGCGCACCCGGCGGGTACGGGAGGGGTGTGGCACCTCGCGATTATGGCCGACCAGGCGCCGCTGCGTGGGCCGTTGTCCCGCGGCACGTGCCGCACGCGAGCGGGGTTAGCCTGGGGCGATGGACATCGTCGAGCTGGACCTCGGGAACCGGCTGCGGGCGTACCGCCCCGTCTGGGAGCTCCAGCGCGAGACCCTCGAGGCCGTCGCGGGTGGCACGCGGCAGGACACCGTCTTTCTCGTCGAGCACGAGCCGGTCTACACGGCGGGCAAGCGCACCGCCTCGTGGGAGCGACCGACCGACGGCACGCCCGTCGTCGACGTCGACCGCGGCGGCCGCATCACGTGGCACGGGCCGGGTCAGCTCGTCGGCTACCCGATCGTGCGACTCGCCGAGCCGATCGACGTCGTCGCCTACGTGCGCGCGCTCGAGGGGGCCCTCATCGCGACGTGTGCCGACCTCGGACTCGAGGCGGTCCGCGTCGAGGGTCGCTCGGGCGTGTGGTTCGGGGCCGACGGCGCACGCCGCGAGCGCAAGGTCGCCGCGATCGGTGTGCGGGTCGCACGCGGGGTGACGATGCACGGCTTCGCGCTGAACTGCGACGTCGACCTGGGCGTCTACTCCTCGATCGTGCCGTGCGGCATCCCGGACGCCGACACGACGTCGCTCAGCGCGGAGCTGGGTCGCACCGTGACGATCGCCGAGGTCGTCCCCCTCGTGACGGGGCACCTCGAGCGGGTCCTCGCGCCGCTGCGAGCCGCGACCCGGGATCTCGCCGTCTCGGGCTAGCCCAGCCGGAACGCGGGACTCGCGAGGGCGTCGGCGATCTCCAGCGCCCAGCCGCGGACGTCGTCGAAGTCGCGGTAGTCGCCGTAGTCCGCGCCCACGAGCGAGACGACGGCGCGCTCACGCATCCCGAGCTCACCGCGGTCGACGCGGCCGTCGAACTCCCGGAAGCCCCGGGGTCGCAACCGCTCGAGCAGCTCGTCCATGCCTTCGACCGAGCCGCGCGGCACACCCTTCGTCCCGAGCGGACCCGACCAGAACACCCACAACGGGATCGCCGTGAGCGTTCCCGCATGCCGCTCCACGAGTTCTCGGACGGCGGGGACCCACCGGCCGTAGTAGATGGCCGAGCCGAGGATCATCGCCTCGAAACCGGTCGTGTTCGTGAAGTCGTCCGGATCGCGCTGGACCACGTCGTGCCCCGCCTCGGCGAGAACCTCGCCGATGACGTCCCCGATCTCCTGCGTCGCACCGTGGCGTGACCCGACCACCATGAGGATCCGCATGGCACCCACCTCCAGGCCCGACACCGAGACGGCGTCGGCTCCTCTTCAGACTGCACCGGAGGGCCACCGCCGAGGTGGGCCTCTGGTCCCTGGTGCGTGCCTCTCGTCACATTGCCCGCAAGCAGGGTGCGTGCCCGTCCTGCTCACGTAGAGTGGCTGGCGTGACGATTGCTCCCGAGGGTCGCAAGATGCTGCGGGTCGAGGCCCGCAATGCCGAGACTCCGATCGAGAAGAAGCCCGAGTGGATCCGCACGCGCGCCACGATGGGCCCTGAGTACAACGAGCTCAAGGGCCTCGTGAAGCGCGAGGGCCTGCACACCGTGTGTGAAGAGGCGGGCTGTCCCAACATCTTCGAGTGCTGGGAGGACCGCGAGGCGACGTTCCTCATCGGCGGTGACCAGTGCACGCGCCGCTGCGACTTCTGCCAGATCGACACGGGCAAGCCGGCGGCCTTCGACGCGGACGAGCCGCGGCGCGTCGCCGAGTCCGTGCAGGCGATGGGCCTGAAGTACTCGACCGTCACGGGCGTCGCGCGCGACGACCTGCCCGACGGCGGTGCGTGGCTCTACGCCGAGACCGTGCGCCAGATCCATGCGCTCAACCCCGGTACCGGTGTCGAGCTGCTCATCCCGGACTTCAACGCGCGCCCCGACCAGCTCGCCGAGGTGTTCTCCTCGCGCCCCGAGGTGCTCGCCCACAACCTCGAGACCGTGCCGCGCATCTTCAAGCAGATCCGACCCGGTTTCCGCTACGAGCGCTCCCTGTCGGTGCTCACGGCGGCCCGCGAGGACGGCTTCGTCACGAAGTCGAACCTCATCCTGGGCATGGGTGAGACCTTCGACGAGATCGTCGAGTCGCTGCGCGCCCTCCACGAGGCCGGCACGGACCTCATCACCATCACCCAGTACCTGCGCCCCTCCCTGCGCCACCACCCCGTGGACCGCTGGGTGCGACCGGAGGAGTTCGTCGAGCTCGCCGAGATCGCCGAGGAGATCGGCTTCCTCGGTGTCATGTCCGGCCCGCTCGTGCGCTCCTCGTACCGGGCCGGGCGGCTCTGGGGCCAGGCGATGCGTCGTCGTGGGCTGGAGATCCCCGCCGCGCTCGCGCACCTCGGTGAGGCGACGACGTCTCGCCAGGAGGCCGCGAGCGTCCTGGCCCGTCAGTCCAACTAGACTCTTCGACCATGGCTCGCAAGAAGAAGGATCCCACGGCGCCCAAGAAGACGCGCTGGTACCACAACGTCGCCCAGGCCTACACGATGGCCTACGAGACGGACAAGGCGCTGCCGTGGTGGATCGCCGCCGCGATGGTCGGCACGATCGCCGTGGGACTGGTCATCGGCCTGCTCGCGAGCCAGCCCGTCTACTTCCTCATCATGGGCACCTTGTTCTCGACGATCGCCGGCATGGCCGTGCTCGCCCGCCGGGCAGAGTCTGCGGCCTACGCGCGGATCGAGGGGCAGCCCGGGGCGGCGCTCTCGGCGCTCAAGACGATCCGCCGCGGTTGGACGTTCGCCGAGGAGCCCGTCGCGATCGACCCGCGCACCCAGGACGTCGTGTTCCGCGGCGTCGGTCGCCCCGGCATCGTGCTCATCACCGAGGGACCGCCCCACCGCGTCGCCAAGCTCGCCGAGGCGGAGCGCAGGAAGCTCGCGCGCATCCTGCCCAACGTCACCATCACGGTGCTGCAGGTGGGCCGCGAGGAGGGGCAGATCCCCTTGCGCAAGATCGCCTCGAAGGCGCGCAAGGTGCGCCCGCCGAAGGGCTCGGCTCTGCTCACAAAGCCCGAGCTCGCCCAGGTCAACGCCCGCCTGACGGCGCTCGGTGCGACCCGCCCGCCCATCCCCAAGGGAGTCGACCCGCTGCGGGCACGTCCCGACCGCAAGGGCATGCGCGGGCGCTGATGGTCCGGGGTGCCTGGAACCACAACACACACTTCCACCCGCTCGCCGTCCGGCACGTCATGGCGACCACGACGGCGCTCGACGTCGGCTGCGGCGAAGGGCTGCTGACACGACAGCTCGCCGAAGCCGGGGCCGCGCGGGTCCTCGGCGTCGACCTCGAGCCAGCGATGGTGGCGCAGGCCGTCGAGCGTGCTCCGGCCGGTGCCACGGCCCTCGAGTACCGGGTGGGCGACCTGCTGGGGATGCCCACGGAGGAGCGCTTCGACCTCGTCACGTGCGTGGCGACCCTGCACCACCTCGAGCTCGAGTCGGGGCTGCGCAGGCTGCGCGAGCTGACGGCACCGGGCGGGCGACTCGTCGTCGTCGTCGGGCTCGCCGGGACCACCAGGGCCAGCGAGGTGGCGCTGTCGCTCGCGACCGTCGTCGTCGACCCCCTCGTGAAGACCGCCCGCGGCTACTGGGAGCACCCGGCCCCGGTGCAAGATCCGGCGCACTCCTATGAGACCGTCGCGCGGACGGCCGCCACGGTGCTGCCCGGCAGCAAGTTCCGGCGGCGCCTGTACTACCGCTACACGCTCGAGTGGACGGCGCCGCAGGAAGACTGACCGTTCAGCGACGCACGATCACCGTGCTCGCGAAGCGGTCGTGGAGGCCGCGCCCCTCGGCGTCCCAGACGACGGCGGGGATGACGGCGCACAGCAGGACCGTCCGCACGAGAGCGCGCACGAGCCCGACGCCGCCCACCCGCTGCTGGACCTGTCCCCGCGCAACCTCGAGGCGCCGCACCTGGATGCCCACGATGCGGTGGCCGAGCGTCCCGCCGACGAGCCAGACGAGCACGAGGTTCTCCACCGCGAAGATCCCGAGCGTGGCCAGCGGGTGTCCGTCGAAGAACGAGGCGGAGATCAGCAGGCACGCGAGCCAGTCGATCGCCAGCGCCAGCACGCGGCGCCCGAGGCCCGCGCGCGACCCCGGACCGCTCTCGGGCAGCCCGAGTCCGCGGTCGTCGGCGGGGGAACCCTCGAGCCACGAGCCCATGTCCTGGCGGCTGCTCACTCCCGTAGCCTAGTCAGCGCTCGGGCGGGTCCCTGACGTCGCCGGGGACGTAACACGACCGAAACACGAGGTATACGCCGGGGCAACCGGCAGGCCCTAGCGTTCCCGTCAGCCCAACCGGGTAGTCCCCAAGCAAGGAGCAGCGGATGTTCAGCAAGCCAGATGAGGTCCTGGCCTTCATCAAGAGCGAGGACGTCAAGCACATCGACGTCCGGTTCTGTGACCTGCCCGGCCAGATGCAGCACTTCTCCGTCCCCGCAGGAAGCGTCGACGAGGCGTTCTTCACCGAGGGCCAGATGTTCGACGGCTCGTCCATCCGCGGGTTCCAGGCGATCCACGAGTCCGACATGAAGCTCATCCCGGACCCGTCCACCGCCTACGTCGACCCGTTCGCCGCCGAGAAGACCCTCGTCCTCAACTTCCACATCGTGGACCCGTACACCGACGAGCCCTACAGCCGCGACCCGCGCCAGGTGGCCGCGAAGGCCGAGGCGTACCTGCGCTCGACCGGCATCGCCGACACCGCGTTCTTCGCCCCCGAGGCCGAGTTCTACGTCTTCGACTCGATCCGCTACGACACGACGCCGCAATCCAGCTATTACCACATCGACTCGATCGAGGGCTGGTGGAACACCGGCCGCGACGAGCCGGGCGGCAACCTCGGTCACAAGACCCCGTACAAGGGCGGCTACTTCCCCGTCGCACCCGTCGACCACTTCGTCGACCTGCGCAACGAGATGGTCACCGCGCTCGACGAGCTGGGGCTCCAGGTCGAGCGCGCGCACCACGAGGTCGGCACGGCCGGTCAGGCGGAGATCAACTACCGATTCGACACGCTCGGTCGTTCGGCGGACAAGGTCCAGCTCTTCAAGTACGTCATCAAGAACGTGGCGCACCGCAACGGCCGCACCGCGACCTTCATGCCCAAGCCGCTCTTCGGGGACAACGGCTCGGGCATGCACGTGCACCAGTCGCTCTGGAAGGACGGCGAGCCGCTGTTCTTCGACGAGAAGGGCTACGGCGGCCTGTCCGACATCGCCCGCTGGTACATCGGCGGCCTGCTCAAGCACGCGCCCTCGCTGCTCGCCTTCACCAACCCGACGGTGAACTCCTACCACCGCCTGGTCCCCGGCTTCGAGGCACCCGTCAACCTCGTGTACTCGGCGCGCAACCGCTCCGCGTGCATCCGCATCCCGGTGACGGGCTCGAACCCGAAGGCCAAGCGCGTCGAGTTCCGCGTGCCGGACCCGTCGAGCAACCCGTACCTCGCCTTCGCGGCGATGCTCATGGCGGGCCTCGACGGCATCCAGAACCGCATCGAGCCGCCGGAGCCGGTCGACAAGGACCTCTACGAGCTGCCGCCCGAGGAGCACGCGCAGATCGCGCAGGTTCCCGGCTCGCTCTCCGAGGTGCTCGACAACCTCGAGGCCGACCACGACTTCCTCACGGCCGGCAACGTCTTCACGCCGGACCTGATCTCGACGTGGATCGACTACAAGCGCTCCTCCGAGGTCGACCCGATCCGGCTGCGCCCGCACCCGCACGAGTTCGAGCTCTACTACGACGTCTGACGGACCTCGTACCCACGGAGAGGGCCCCTGACCTGCAGATGTGCAGAATCGGGGGCCCTCTCCTATGGGGCAGCGCCGACGTCGGGATGATGACCGGCACACTGGTCCTCGTGATCCAGCCGTACGCCATCCGATCCTGCCGGGCGCGGACCGCTGTGGCTCAACCCCTGTAGCCACACCACCCCGGCGTCGCTGAGCACTGACGCGGCCTCGACCTGCGGGAACGTCACTGCGGTGCTTGACTGAAGTGGACGCCGCACTCGCGGCGCGAAGCACAAGGAGGCGACCGTGAGCTTTCTCGGTTGGATCGTTCTAGGACTCATCATGGGCGCGATCGGCAAGGCGGTTCTGCCCGGTCGCATGACGGGTGGCTGGTTCGCGACACTGATCCTCGGTGTCATCGGTGCCGTCGTCGGCGGCTGGATCGGATCGATCGTCTTCGACGCCGGCCTCGAGAACTTCTTCTCGCTGCAGACGTGGGCACTCGCCTTCCTCGGCACGCTCGTCGTGCTGCTCATCTGGGGCGCGCTGACGGGCAGGAAGCGCGTCGACTGAGCTACGTGTAGAACAATCGGTCGACGACGGCGCGAGCCCTCCGGGCCGAGCGCAGGTACTCGTCCTCGAGCTCGGCCCCCGACTCGTGGCCGAGCAGCCGGGCCACGCCGACCAGGGCCCGCCTCTCGTGCGGGAGCTGGTCGGCGTGCGCCGTCGACGCCCGCCCCGACCAGAGCACGAGCGCACCGCGCAGCCCGGAGGCGAGCCGCCAGGCGTGCAGGAGCGTCTCGACGTCGGATTGCTCGACGAGTCCCGCAGCGGCAGCGGCCTCGAGCGCTCCCGCGGTCGAGGTGGTGCGAAGCCCCGCCTCGGCACCCGCGTGCTGGAGCTGGAGGAGCTGGGCCGTCCACTCGACGTCGGACAACCCACCGGGTCCGAGCTTGAGGTGACGAGCCGGCTGGACCCCGCGCGGCAACCGCTCGGACTCGACCCGGGCCTTGATGCGCCGGATCTCGCGCGCGTCGGAGTCTGACAAGCCTTCCGCGGGATAGCGCAGCGGGTCGATGAGTCGCTCGAAGTCGGCCCACAGCTCGAGCGACCCCGCGACGTGGCGCGCCCGCAGCAGCGCCTGGCTCTCCCACGTGGCCGACCACCGCTCGTAGTACTCCGCGAACGAGGCGAGCGAGCGCACGAGCGGGCCGTTGCGCCCCTCGGGACGCAGGCCCGCGTCGACCTCGAGGGCCGGCTCCGGTCCCGTGGCACCGAGGAAGGTGCGCAGCCGCGAGGTCACCGCCGTCGCGAAGGCCTGGGCCTCCTCCTCGCCCGCGTCGGGCAGCGGGTCGTGCACGAACATGACGTCGGCGTCCGAGACGTAGCCCATCTCCCGGCCGCCGAGCCGCCCCATCGCCACGACGAGCAGCCTGGTCGGGGAGACGTCGCGACCCTGCTCGGCACACACGGCAGCCTCGGCGGCCACCAGTCCCCCGGCGAGGACGACGTCGGCGGCGTTCGTCACCGCCGCGGCGGCAGCCTCTTCGTCGAGCACACCGAGCACCTGGGCCGCGGACGTCCTGGCGAGCTCGCGGCGCCGCAGCCCGCGCAGCGACGTCGCCGCCGACTCGGGGGTCACGGCACGTGACACCACGGCCTCGGCCTCCGCAGCGAGCCGCTCGGCCGAGGGCGCGGCGAGCTCGGCGTCGTCGTCGAACCACACGACGGACTCCGGGGAGCCGACGAGCGCCTCTGCGACGTACCGGGAGTTCGACAGCACGCACGCGAGCCGGTCGGCCGCGACGCCCGAGTCCCGCAGCAGCTTGAGGTACCAGTGCGTGGTGCCGAGCGTCTCGGAGAGCTTGCGGAAGCTCAGGAGCCCCGCATCGGGGTCGCTGCCCTCGGCGAACCAGCCGAGCATGACGGGCAGGAGCTGACGCTGGATCGCCGCGCGACGCGAGACACCCTCCGTGAGCGCGGCGACGTGCCGGATCGCACCGTCGGGGTCGCGGTACCCGATCGCCGCGAAGCGCGCGCGGGCGGCATCCGGCGCGAGTGCGACCTCCTCCGGGGAGAGCTGCGCCGTGGCGGGCAGGAGGGGCCGGTAGAAGAGTGCCTCGTGCAGCGAGCGCACGTCGCGCCGCGTCTGGCGCCAGCGCTCGGTCAGGCCCACGGCGCCCTCGGGTCGCATCCCGGCGGCCCGCGCGAGCCGGCGCAGGTCGGGCTCCGCGGTGGGCATGAGGTGGGTACGGCGCAGGTGATGGAGCTGCACGCGGTGCTCGAGCACCCGCAGGAACCGGTAGCACACGGCGAGCTGCGCGGCGTGCTCGCGGCCCACGTAACCCCCTGCGGACAGGGACGCGAGGGCCGTGAGCGTGTTGGGGCTGCGGATCGACTCGTCCGCCCGCCCGTGGACGAGCTGGAGGAGCTGCACCGTGAACTCGACGTCCCGCAGCCCACCCGGCCCGAGCTTGATCTGGGTCGCGACCTCGGCGGCGGGGATGTTGTCCTCGACGCGCCGGCGCATCGCCTGGGAGTCCTCGACGAAGTTCTCCCGTCCCGCCACGGACCAGACCATGGGCGTGACCATCGCGGCGTACTGGGCACCGAGCTCGCGGTCCCCCGCGACGGGTCGCGCCTTGAGCAGCGCCTGGAACTCCCAGCCCTTGGCCCAGCGCTCGTAGTAGGAGCGGTGCGAGGCGAGCGTGCGCACGAGCGGGCCGGCCTTGCCCTCGGGGCGCAGCGCGGCGTCGACGGGCCACAGCGCGGGTTCCAGCCCGGGTGAGGCGCACTTCGCGGCGAGCAGGGTCGCGAGCTTCGTCCCGACGGCGATCGCCTCGTCCTCGCTTGCATCCCCCGCGGGCTCGACGACGTAGACGACGTCGACGTCGGACACGTAGTTGAGCTCGCGCCCCCCGGTCTTGCCCATGCCGATCACGGCGAGCCGCGCCACCGCTCCCCCGTCCGGCACCTCGGCGCGTGCGAGGGCGAGCGCCCCCTCGAGGGCGGCAGCGGCGAGGTCGGCGAGCGCGGCGCCGACGGCGGGCAACGACGTGAGCGGCTCTCCCCCCGTGAGGTCGCACGCCGCGATCCGCAGCAGCCGGCGCCGGTACGCCCGGCGCATCGCGGCAGTGCCTTCCTCGCCCGCGAGCGCGGCCACGGGAACGTCCGCGTCGGGATCGGCGCCGACGGCGGTCAGCAGCTCGGCGCGCACCGTGCGCACGTCGACGCCGGTTCCCGGGGCGTCGTCGGCGATCACGGCGAGCTCGGCCGGTCGGGCGACGAGCGCGTTGCCGAGCGCCGTCGACGCACCGAGCACGGCGACGAGGCGTGCCCGTGCGCCGTCGTCGGCCACGATGCTCCGCACGAGCGCGCTGAGCTGCGCGTCGGGGCGAACCGCCTCGGCGAGGCGCGCGAGACCGAGCAGCGCGAGGTCGGGGTCGGCGGACTCACCCAGCGTGGTGAGCAGGTCCTCGTCGACCATGGGATCGCCGACGACGGCGAGCAGCGACTCGTCCTCGAGCAGGCGCAGGCCGCGCTCGACGTCGTCGAACCCCAGCCGGAGCAGGCGGCTGGTGAGGCTGGGACCGGGGCGGGAACTCACAGGACCGGCAGGTACCGCCGCAGCTCGTAGGGCGTCACCTGGGCGCGGTAGCCGGCCCACTCGTCCCGCTTGTTGCGCAGGAAGAAGTCGAACACGTGCTCGCCGAGCGTCTCGGCGACGAGCTCGGAACGCTCCATGATCGAGATCGCCCGGTCGAGCGACGTCGGCAGCGGGTCGATCCCGAGCGCCTTGCGCTCGGCGTTCGTGAGCTCCCAGACGTCGTCCTCCGCGCCGTCGGGCAGCTCGTAGCCCTCGGTGACGCCCTTGAGGCCCGCGGCGAGCAGCACGGCGAACGCGAGGTACGGGTTGGTCGCCGAGTCGAGCGCGCGGTACTCGATGCGCGAGGAGTTGCCCTTGCCGGGCTTGTACATGGGCACGCGCACGAGGGCGGAGCGGTTGTTGTGGCCCCAGCACACGTAGCTCGGCGCCTCGGCCCCGGTCCACAGCCGCTTGTAGGAGTTCACGTACTGGTTGGTGATGGCCGTGATCTCCTGGGCGTGCACGAGCAGCCCCGCGATGAACGACCGGCCCACCTTGCTCAGCTCGTACGGTGCGCCCGGCTCGTGGAAGGCGTTGCGGTCGCCCTCGAAGAGCGAGAGGTGCGTGTGCATGCCCGAACCGGGGTGGTCCGCCATGGGCTTGGGCATGAAGGAGGCGAACAGACCCTGCTCGAGCGCGACCTCCTTGACGACGGTGCGGAACGTCTGGATGTTGTCCGCCGTCGTCAGGGCGTCCGCGTAGCGCAGGTCGATCTCGTTCTGGCCCGGCCCGGCCTCGTGGTGGGAGAACTCGACCGAGATCCCCATCGACTCGAGCATCGTGATCGTCGCGCGGCGGAAGTCGTAGCCGTTGCCGCGCGCGACGTGGTCGAAGTAGCCGCCCTGGTCCACGGGGACGAGCGGAGCGGTCGGCTCGCCGGGCGGCTCGAAGAGGTAGAACTCGATCTCGGGGTGCGTGTAGAAGGTGAAGCCGAGGTCGCTCGCCTTCGCCATGGCGCGCTTGAGCACGTTGCGCGGGTCGGCGAGGGACGGTTCGCCGTCGGGCGTCAGGATGTCGCAGAACATCCGGGCCGTGCCGCCGCGGTCGCCGCGCCACGGCAGCGACTGGAACGTCGTCGGGTCGGGGCGCGCGATCATGTCCGCCTCGAACACGCGCGTGAGGCCCTCGATCGACGAGCCGTCGAAGCCGATCCCCTCGCTGAACGCGGCCTCGAGCTCGGCCGGCGCGATCGCCACCGACTTGAGCGTGCCGAGCACGTCGGAGAACCAGAGACGGATGAAGCGGATGTCCCGCTCCTCTACGGTGCGGAGAACGAACTCCTGCTGCCTGTCCATGCGTACATCCTGCCCGACGCAGGTAACGCGGGGGTGACATCGCCCACGGGTGTCCGCGACGAGTTCGCCACATCTGCTCTTCACGCGGCGTTGGCGCCGACGACGGCTCCCGGACACCCCGCCACCCCAGGCTGCTCGCAGCCATGTCCTCGCCCTCGCACGCCTCCCCCGTCGCACCGAGCTCCTACCTGCCCGAGGTGGACGGCATCCGCGGGATCGCGCTCGTGCTCGTCGTGGCGTTCCACCTGTTCGGCGCGGGGCGCGTCTCGGGCGGTGTCGACGTCTTCCTCGTCGTGACCGGCTTCTTCGTGACGCGCTCCGTCTACGAGCGGGCTTCCCGAGGGGACCGGGACGTCCTGGCGCGGCACTACGGGCGGTCGTTGCACCGACTCGTGCCGTCCTCGCTCGTCGTGCTCGCGGCGGTCACGGTCGCGATGGCGGTCCTCGTGCCGATGACGGCGCGCGGCCAGACGGCCCGCGAGATCGTCGCGTCCCTGCTCTACGTCGAGAACTGGAGCCTCATCGCCGCGGCGCAGTCCTACGACGCGGCCGGTGACGGGGCGAGCGCGCTGCAGCACTACTGGTCGCTCGCCGTGCAGGCGCAGTTCCTCCTCGTGTGGCCCGTCGCGATCCTGCTCGTGGTGCGGCTCGCGCGCGCGGCCGGCCGCGACCCGTACCGCCCGGCCCTGGCGCTCGCGGGCCTGGCCACGGCCGCGTCGTTCGGGTATGCCCTCGTGCTCGTGGCGCGCGACCAACCCGTGGCCTACCTGCACACGGGGGCGCGCTGGTGGCAGCTCGCCCTCGGCGGTCTCGTCGCCCTCGCGCTCGCCCGCAGCTCCGTGCCGCCGCGCGTGCGCGGACCGCTCGCGGCGACGGGCATCGTCCTCGTCGTCAGCTGCGGCTTCGTCATGGACGGCTCGGGCACGTTTCCCGGGGCGGCCGCGCTGTGGCCGGTGCTGGGTGCGCTCGCCGTCATCGCGGGCTCGGGGGGCGATCCGGCCGGGCTCGTCCGCCGGTCGCTCGACCTGCCACCCGTGCGCTGGCTCACCCGGCACGCCTACCAGCTCTACCTGTGGCACTGGCCCCTCCTCGTCTACTGGCTCGTGTGGCAGGACCGCTCGAGGCTGGGCTGGCGCAGCGCGGTCGCGATCCTGCTCGTCTCGTGCGTCGCCGCTGCACTGACTCGCCGGCTCGTCGCTGAGCCCGTGCTCGTGTGGCACGGCCTACGGCCGCCCCGAGCCGCGGCGCTCGGGGCGGTCGGCGTGCTGGCCGTCGTCGGCGCCGTCGCCGTGCTCGGCACGAGCTACCTCGCCACACCCCGCCCGCTCGCGGCGGCGGGCGACGCCGCGTTCGTGCCCTCGATCTACGAGGCGGACCAGGACCGACCGGCGATCTACACCACCCCCCGGTGCGTGCAGCAGTCCGGGGACGGGGCGCGCAAGGGCGAGGTGCTGGTGTGCCACCGCGGACCGGGTGGGGTGACCGCACCCGCGACCCGCACCGTCGTGCTCTCCGGCGGCTCGCACGCCGGCCACTGGTACCCCGCGCTCGCCGGGGTCGCGGAGCAGCACGGCTGGGACGTCGTCGTCGTCGACAAGACGGGATGCCGCCTCGCCGCACCGGAGAGTGATCTGGCGTTGCGTGAGTCGTGCGCGCAGTGGAACTACGACGTCGTGGACGTCATCGCGGACCTCGCCCCGGACGCGGTGCTGACGGTCGGCACCCGCACCGTGGGCTCACGGGGCGACGAGTGGCTGCCGGGTGCCCAGGTGGAGCGCTGGCGCGAGCTCGACGCGCGCGGCGTGCCGGTGCTCGCCCTGCGGGACACTCCGCGGTTCTCGTTCCGGGTGCCCGAGTGCATCGAGCGCGAGGACGGCGACCACACCTCGTGCTCGCGTCCCCGCAAGACCGCGCTCGCCGACGTGTCGCCGCTGCTGACGGCGACCGACCTGCCGGCAACGCTCGTCCCGCTCGATCTGAGCGACGAGTTCTGCACCGCGACGACGTGTCCCACGGTGATCGACGGCATCCTCGTCTACCGGGACCGTGACCACATCACCGCCACGTTCGCCGCGACCCTCGCGGGTCCGCTCGAGGCGGCACTGCGCGCGGGGGCACCGTGGCTCTTCGACGAGGAACCGTTCGCGCTGGTCACGAGCGAGTGACCTCGGCCACGGCCGCTGCGGGCGCCCGGGAGTGCGCACTAGGCTGACGGGCATGGCGCCGCTCCGCATCGCTCTGGCCCAGATCGACACGTGCGTGGGTGACCTCGACGGCAACGCGCGCAAGGTCGTGGAGCTCTCCCGGCGGGCGGCCGATGCCGGTGCCGACCTCGTCGCCTTCGGCGAGATGACTCTGACCGGGTACCCGATCGAGGACCTCGCCCTGCGCGCCTCGTTCCAGCGGGCGGCGGCGCAGCGGGCCGTCGACCTCGCCCGCGAGCTCGAGGCGGAGGGACTCGGTGAGCTCGCCGTCGTCGTCGGCACCCTCGGCACCGTCGCGGAGCCGCACCCCGGCTCGACCGCCCCGCGCCCCACCAACCGCGCCCTCGTGCTGCAGCACGGCGCCGTGGCCGGGTTCTACGACAAGTTCCACCTGCCCAACTACGGCGTGTTCGACGAGTTCCGCATCTTCGCTCCGGGCTCGGAGCCGACGGTGCTCGAGGTGCGCGGACGGCGCGTCGGGCTCGCCATCTGCGAGGACATCTGGGCCGACGGCGGCCCCGTGGCAAGGCTCGGCGCCGAGGACATCTCCCTGCTGCTCGTCCTCAACGGCTCCCCGTTCGAGGAGAGCAAGGGACACGTGCGCCGCGAGCTCGCGGCCCGGCGCGCCCGGCAGGTGCTCGCCCCCGTCGCGTACGTCAACCTCGTGGGTGGCCAGGACGATCTCGTGTTCGACGGCGGCTCGTTCGTCGTCGGTGCGGACGGGCGGCTGCTCGCGCGCGCGCCGTCGTTCGCCGAGCACCTGCTCGTGTGGGACCTCGTGGACGACGACGACGCGCCCGTGGCCGGTGAGATCGCCCCGGAGCTCTCCGACGACGAAGAGGTGTACCGGGCCGTCGTGGCGGGCCTGGCCGGCTACGCGCACAAGAACGGGTTCCGCTCCGTGGTGCTGGGCCTGTCCGGAGGGATCGACTCCGCGCTCGTGGCGACGATCGCCGCGGACGCGCTCGGCGGCCAGAACGTCGTCGGCATCGCGATGCCCTCCGCCCACTCCTCGGAGCACTCCCTCGCCGACGCCGCCGACCTCGCCGCCCGCCTCGGCGCCGACCATCGCGTGCAGCCGATCGCTCCCATGGTCGAGGCGTTCGAGTCCCAGCTCCCGCTCGAGGGGATCGCCGCGGAGAACATCCAGGCGCGCGTGCGCGGGACGCTCCTCATGGCCGTGTCGAACCTGGAGGGCCACCTCGTGCTCGCCACGGGCAACAAGTCCGAGCTCGCCGTGGGCTACTCGACGATCTACGGCGACGCGGTCGGTGGCTACGCCCCCATCAAGGACGTCGACAAGTCCCGGGTGTGGCAGCTCGCACGGTGGCGCAACGACGCCGCCGTCGCGGCCGGCGAGATCACGCCCATCCCGGGGAGCTCGATCACGAAGCCGCCATCGGCCGAGCTGCGCCCCGGCCAGCGCGACTCCGACTCGCTGCCGCCCTACGACCTGCTCGACGAGGTGCTCGACGCCTACGTCGAGCACGCCGAGGGGCGGGCCGAGCTGCTCGAGCGGGGCTTCGACCCCGAGATCGTCGACCGCGTCGTGACGCTCGTCGACCGCGCCGAGTGGAAGCGGCGCCAGTACCCGCCAGGGCCGAAGGTGACCGCTCTGGCATTCGGCAGAGACCGTAGGCTGCCCGTAACGAGTGCGTGGCGCGAGCCCGTCGCGGCGACGGTGCCGCCGACCAGCAAGGAGCACGACGAATGAGCGAGACACCCCAGCGCAAGAAGGTCCGCGTCCCGCACCTCGCGCAGGCGAAGGCCGAGGGACGCAAGCTCACGATGCTGACGGCCTACGACGGGCCGACGGCGCGGATCTTCGACGCCGCAGGGATCGACCTGCTGCTCGTCGGGGACTCCGTGGGCAACGCGATGTTCGGCTACCGGGACACCATCCCCGTCACGGTCGACGAGATCCTCACGGCCACGCGCGCCGTCGTCGGCGCCACCGAGCACGCGCTCGTCGTGGCCGACCTGCCGTTCGGCTCCTACGAGGCCTCGCCGGCCCAGGCCTTCGCGACGGCAACGCGCATGTTCAAGGAGGGCGGCTGCCAGGCCGTGAAGTTCGAGGGCGGACGGCGCGTCGCCGGTCAGGTCAAGCTGCTCACCGACTCGGGGATCCCCGTCGTCGGGCACCTGGGCTTCACCCCGCAGTCGGAGAACATCCTCGGCGGCAAGCGCGTCCAGGGCCGTGGCGACGAGGCCGCGGAAGAGCTGTGCGACGACGCGCTCGCGCTCCAGGAGGCCGGTGCCGTCGCGATCGTGCTCGAGATGATCCCGGCGCCCGTCGCGGAGCGGGTGACGGAGATCCTGCGCATCCCCACGATCGGGATCGGCGCGGGACCCGCGTGCGACGGGCAGGTGCTCGTGTGGCTCGACATGGCGGGGATGGGCGACTGGTCGCCGCGCTTCGCCAAGACCTTCGGTCAGGTCGGCGCCGCGCTCGAGTCCGCCGCCCGTGCCTACGCCGACGAGGTCCGCTCCGGCACCTTCCCCGACGCCTCGCACGCCTTCGAGTCGTGACCGTGCAGGGTCGCTACCCCCGGTCGTCCTTGAGCTCGTCGAGGTCGACACCGGTGGGAGCGCCCCAGTCGTCGTCGGCCTTCTCCTCCTCGTCCCACGCCACGGCGCGCTCCCGGGCCTTGTCGAGTGCCCGTGCGGCCTCGCCGTAGGTGTCGTAGGGACCGAGTCGGTCCTTCGCCATGGAGCGCGGCCCCTGCTCGACCTCGCGGGTGCGGGTGTTGAAGAAGAACTTGTCGTCCTGGCTGTCGATGCTCATGCTTCCACTGTGGACCATCCGGGCGGCCCGCGCGCTCCGTACACTGGGCCCGTGACCTCCTCGACCGCGCCCCTGGGCACCCTTGTCCCGGGCACCGTCTCCCCGCTGCGCCCCGTCCCCACGCACATCGAGCGCCCCGAGTACGTCGGCAAGGACCGCGAGCTCGAGTTCACCGGCTCGGAGGTCAAGGACGCGGAGACGATCGAGCGCATCCGGGCCGCCGGACGCATCGCGGGAGCCGGGCTGGCCGAGGTCGCCCGGCACGTCGCGCCCGGCGTGACGACCGACGAGCTCGACGCGATCGCCCACGAGTTCGTGTGCGACCACGGCGCCTACCCCTCGACCCTGCGCTACCGCCCACGACCGAGCGCGCGCGAGTTCCCCAAGTCGCTGTGCACGTCCGTCAACGAGGTCATCTGCCACGGCATCCCCGACTCGACGGTCCTCGCGGACGGCGACATCGTCAAGCTCGACCTGACGGCCTACCTCGACGGCGTGCACGGCGACACGTGCATCACCGTGCCGGTCGGCGAGGTCGACGCCGGATCCGCCGACCTCGTCGAACGCACCCACGAGGCGATGATGCGCGGCATCAAGGCCGTCGCACCGGGCCGGCAGATCAACGTCATCGGTCGCGTGATCGAGAAGTACGGCCAGCGGTTCGGCTACGGCGTGGTTCGCGACTACACGGGGCACGGCGTCGGCGAGTCGTTCCACTCCGGCCTCGTGATCCCTCACTACGACGCCGCGCCGTTCTACGACACGGTCATCGAGCCTGGCATGGTGTTCACGATCGAACCCATGCTCAACCTCGGCGGCATCGAGTGGGACCTGTGGGACGACGGCTGGACCGTCGTGACGGCGGACCGTTCACGCTCGGCACAGTTCGAGCACACGATCGTGGTGACCGAGACCGGAGCGGAGATCCTGACCCTGCCATGAGCCCCAAGACACCCACCATCACCCCCGTGACCACGGCGTTCGGCGTCGACATCGGCGGCAGCGGCATCAAGGGCGCGACGGTCGACCTCGCGACGGGCCAGTTCGCCGCCGAGCGGCTGCGCATCGCGACGCCCCAGCCCGCCACCCCGGCCGCCGTGGCCCAGACGGTGGCAGAGCTGCTGAGCTCGTTCGACGTCCCGGCCGGGATGCCGGTGGGCGTGACGTTCCCCGCCGTCGTGCACCACGGCGTGGCCCGTTCCGCGGCGAACGTCGACGACACGTGGATCGGCACCAACATCGAGGACGTCCTGGGCGACGCGCTCGGTCGCCGGGTTCACGCCGTCAACGACGCGGACGCCGCCGGCTACGCGGAGGTGCGCTATGGCGCGGCCGCGGGCACGCGCGGCGTCGTCCTCGTCGTGACGCTCGGCACCGGCATCGGCACGACGCTCATCGCGGACGGGCGCCTCGTGCCCAACTTCGAGCTCGGCCACCTCGAGATCGACGGCTTCGACGCGGAGACCCGGGCAGCGGACTCGGCGCGAGAGCGCGAGAAGCTGTCGTGGGAGGAGTGGTCGCTGCGCCTGCAGCGCTACTTCGGCGTCCTCGAGGACCTACTGTGGCCGGACCTCATCGTCGTGGGTGGTGGGGTGTCCAAGCACGCGGAGAAGTTCCTCCCCCAGCTGCACCTGCGCGCCCCGATCGTCCCGGCCCGCCTGCTCAACGCGGCCGGCATCGTCGGCGCCGCCGCCCTCGCCGCGCGGGCCGCGGGGAAGGCGATGACGGCATGAGCTTCGACGAGATCTTCGCTCCGGGCATGCGCTACCTCCAGGAGCAGAAGGACTTCGAGGAGGACGACGCCCACCACCTCACCGCCGAGGGCAATCCGTTCGACGACATGCTCGACTCGGGCACCGTCGTCATCGAAGGCGTCACCGTGAAGCCTCCCGAGGAGCAGGAGTCCTAGGGAAGAGCGCGAACGATCACCAGGGAGCCCTCGAACGTCGGCTGTTGACGCAGCGCACCGAACCGCGCGTCCCACTCGCCCGACTCGAGCGCCCGGGCGAGCTCGCGCGTGCAGTCCTCCACGGTCGCCGGTGGGACGAAGCTCCACGCCGAGTTGGCGACCCGGGCCCCGGGCACCAGGAGCAGCTCCGGGCGCCCGTAGTACGCCTCGTTGAACCCGTCGGTGCAGTCCAGCGGGATCGGCACGACGTCGACGGTCACCGTGCCCCCCAGCAGCTCACGTAGATGCTCGATCGCGGGGTAGCGACGGCGTTCCGTCTCGATGACGTCGGGGGCGTACTGGCTGAGCCAGAAGTGGTGCAGCCGGTCCGGGTCGCACGTCAGGACGACGACGGGACCGCGGGTGACCCTGCGGACCTCGCCGAGTCCGGCATCCAGGTCCGCCCACTGGTGGACCGAGAAGGTCGTCATGGCCGCGTCGAACGTGTTGTCCGCGAACGGCAGCGACTCGGCGACCGCGTCGACAGCGGGCGCGAGGTGCGCGGGGCGTTGGCGTCGCATGGTGGCCGAAGGCTCGACGGCCGTCACCGCACGGTCCGTCGGCTCATAGCTGCCGGCACCGGCGCCGACGTTGAGGACGGTGTCCGCCTCACCGAGCGCACCCCACAGCACCGCGGCGATCCGGGGATCCGGCCTGCGGTAGTCGCTGTACGTCGCGCCGATGGCGCCGTAGTCGGAGTCCCCGGCGCTCCCGTCCGCCGCTCGCCGCCGCTCGGTCTCGCTCACACGACCGACCGTAGTGCACGCCCGGCCCGCACGCGGGGTCGCTCAGGTGGAGGGCGGATGAGCTGGTCTGTACGCCGGGTTCTGTCTCCTCGCGCAGTTGCCCACGCGTGGGAGGCGGCCATCCATCTACGACGCACGTTGCCGTACGCCTCCAGCGGTCAACCCGGGAGCTCGGGCGGGCCGCCCTCGAACGCTCCCTGTTCGACCTAGCTCCAGGTGGGGTTTACCGAGCCGCACCGGTCACCCGGCACGCTGGTGGTCTCTTACACCACCGTTTCACCCTTACCCCCGCGACCCGAAGGCCGTGGCGGCGGTCTGTTCTCTGTGGCACTGTCCCGCGGGTCACCCCGGGTGGGCGTTACCCACCACCTTGCCCTGAGGAGCCCGGACGTTCCTCGGCGGGCCGAAGCCCGACGCGGCCGCCCGACCAGCTCATCCGCACCCCGAGCCTAGTGCAGGCGGACGACGGCGGCGGCCCTAGAGTGCTCACGTGCTCGTGCTGCTCCCGCCGTCCGAAGGCAAGACCCCCGCGCCCGACGGCGCAGCACCCGTCGACCTCGCCGCGCTCTCCGCCCCGGAGCTGAACGATGCCCGACGGCGAGTCCTTGCGGCGCTGCGCAGGGCGAGTGCGCGTCGCGATGCGCTCGAGGTGCTCGGGGTCGGCCCCGGGCTCGCCGCGGAGGTCGCCCGCAACACCGCGCTCGAGTCGGCACCCGCCGCACCCGCCCGCGAGGTCTACACGGGAGTGCTGTACGCCGCGGCGGGGCTCGCGGAGCTCTCCGGGCAGTCACTGGGGCGCGCCCAGGAGCACGTGCGCACCGTGTCCGCGCTGTGGGGGCTCGTCACGCCGCTCGACCGCATCCCCGCCTACCGGCTCTCGATGGGGACGTCGCTGCCACCGGTCGGCAACCTCGCGACCTCGTGGCGCGCACCGCTCGCCGGTGCGCTCGACCCGCTCACGGACGATCGCCTCGTCGTCGACTGCCGCTCGGCGGCCTACCTGGCCGCGTGGCGCCCTGGGCCTCGCGTGCGGACGTGGGTCACGGTCCGGGTCGTGCGAGACGGCAAGGTCGTCTCGCACCATGCCAAGCACACGCGGGGAGTCCTGACCCACCATCTGCTCACGCGTCGGGCTGCAGTTCCCCGCACGTCGGACGCACTGCTCGCCACCGCTCGCGAGCTCATCGGCTCGGGCGGCGCGGACCCGGTTCAGGGTCCGGCGGGATGGCGGGTCCTCGACGCTTCGCTCGGCCAAGGTCCGGGGCGTCAGGAGATTCTTGAGTTCGTCGTCGGCTGACGCCCCACGAGCCTCAAGCCCGCTGGTCGTCCACCCGCAGCGTCGCGACGGGCGGCACCATCACCCCGCCGGGCGGGACGTCCTTGACGACGACGGCGTGCGCTCCGATCTGAGCGCCCGCACCGATGTGCAGGGCGTGACCCTGCTTGGGCCGCACGAGCGAACCCGCGCCCACCACGACGTCGTCGGCAAGGAACACGGCCAACGGTGAGCCGGGCTCCTGCGAGCCTGCTGTGATCGTCACGCCATGGCCGATCTTGACCCGGTGCCCGATGCGCGTGTTCGGGTGGATGACGGTGCCCGCACCGCGGTGCCACAGGGTGACGTCGGGCTGGATCTCGCACTCGTACGGCAGGATCGCATGAAAGATCTGGAAGTTGATCGCCTTGAGCATGCGTGCGAGGAACGTGAGCCTCGTCCGGTGAAGTCGTGTGGACCACCACCAGAGCCGCTCCGGGCGCATGGCCTAGGCCCGTCCCGAGGCAACGCGAACCAGGATCCGACCGCACTCCTCGCAGCGGACCACCTCGTCCTCGGACGCTGCCCGGATCTCGGAGATCTCGCTCGCGTTGAGGTCGAGTCGGCAGCCCTCGCAGCGCGAGCCCCGCAGCGGCGCGGCCCCCACCCCACCGTGCTGCTCGCGCAGCCGCGTGTAGAGCGCGAGGAGCGACTCGGAGACCTGCCCGGCTTCCGTGTCGCGCGCGCTGCGCACCTGGCTCGCCTCGGCGTCGATCTCGGCGAAAGCCGCGTCCCGCTCGGCGAGCGCTGCCGCCTGCTCCTCGGCCACGGCAGCCGCCCGCTGCTCGAGCTCTGTCACCTGGGCGTCGAGGGTCTCGAGCCGCTCCATGACCTCGAGCTCGACGTCCTCGAGCTCGGCCTGGCGCCGCGAGAGCGCCTCGAGCTCGTGCACGAGCGCCTGCATGTCCTTCGCCGTCCCCTGACCCGCGTCGAGGCGGGACTGGTTGCGCGCGGCCCTGGTGCGCACCTGCTCGACGTCGAGCTCGGCCTTCGCGAGCTCGCGCCGCACGTCCGAGTGGGCCGTGCGCACCGTCACGAGCTCCGTGCCGATGTCCTCGGCACGTCCGGAGAGCTCCGCCACGCGCGCCAGGACGTCGAGCGTGCGGCGCCGGTGGGCGAGCTGGTCGAGCCGGGTGTCGAGCGCCTGGACATCGAGCAGCCGTCGCTGCTCGGCTGCGGGGGCTGTGCTCACGAAGCGGTTCCTTCCGGGGAGTCGAAGCGCGCCGACCAGGGGTCGGTGCTCAGGGTCGAGACGCGGGTCTCCACCGTAGCGCCGCGCTCGGCTGCGGCTGACCGCAGCGCCTCGGCCGCGCGTGCGAGCCACGGCCACTCGCTCGCGAAGTGCGACACGTCGACGAGCGCCGGCCCCCCGCCTTCGAACTCCGCACGCTCCCGCGCCTCGGACGCCGGGTGGTGACGCAGGTCCGCGGTCACGTACACATCGGCGCCCGAGGCGCGGACGGCCTCGAAGAGCGAGTCGCCCGCGCCGCCGACGACGGCCACCGTGCGGACCGGCGCGTCCAGGCGGCCCGCGACGCGCACCCCGTGAGCGGTCGCGGGCAGCGCGGCGGCGACGCTCCGGGCGAACTCCTCGAGCGTCGGGGCGCCGGGCAGGACGCCGACCCGGCCGATCCCCGTCGGGTCATCGAGCCCGGCGAGCTCGAGCACGTCGACAGCCGACCCTCCGTCGATGACCCCTCCTGGCACTACCCCTGTGGGCACGAGGGGGTGCAGGTCGGTGAGACCGATGGTTTCCGCGAGCGCCTCAGCGACACCGCCGCGCGCGCTGTCGGCGTTGGTGTGCGCGACGTGCAGCGCGATGCCGGCCCGCACGAGACGGTGGACGAGCGCACCCTTGAACGTCGTCGCGGCGACCGAGTGGACGGGGCGCAGCAGGAGCGGGTGGTGCGTGACCACGAGGCTCGCTTCCCACTTCTCAGCCTCGGCCACGACCGCGGCGACGGGGTCGACGGCGAAGAGTACGCGGCGCACGGGCTCCTCGGGATCACCGGCGACGAGTCCGACCGCGTCCCAGCTCTCGGCCGTCCCGGGCGGGAAGAGCTCGTCGAGGATCTGGATCGCGTCGCGCAGTCTGAGAGGGGCCGCCACGGGGGGAACGCTACCCGTTGCGCCCGCCGCGCCCGGAAGGCGGTGTGACTTCGGTCACATCAAGGTCACGAATCGGTCACGGCAGGACGGTCGGGCGGGGGTCCGGAGTGCGTGTCTCGTTTCGTGCCGTGACGTGCGGCGGTCCGACGAAAGCGCCCCCGATCAGGCACGACGGTTCACGCGATCCGCCGTCGGCGGCGTGTCGTGAGGCCCGTGCAGCGCGGCGCACAAGCACGTACTGTCACCCGGAAGAACCACGGCTTTCACCCGAAAGGTGCAGCCAAAATCACCCGATACCTCTCGTACCCCTTCACCTGGAGTGAATGAGCAGTGAGCCGCCACCTCGCATCACCCGCCCGCCCCGACGCGCTGTCCACCGTGCAGCGTGTTCGCCGCGCCACCGCTGGAGCCGCGGTGGCTGCTCTCGCCCTCGCGGGTTGTGCGCACGGCGTGGTGTCCACGGCGGGCGCGGCCGGTCAGGTGAGCCGGAGCGAGGCGGTCAGCGTCTCGCGTGGCGAGGTCCCGCGCGGCGATGCGCAGGACCTGCGCTCCCAGTCCCCTGAGGCGAGCGCCGCTGCGGCGACCTCGCAATCACCGAGCGCGAGCGACGCTGCGACCAAGCTCCCTGCGAGGCCCACACCGGCGCCGACGACGACGAAGTCGGCTCCCAAGGAACCCCAGCCCACGGCCAAGCCCGAACCCACCACCAAGCCGACCGCGAAGCCGACGAAGAAGCCGAAGCCGTCGCCGACCGCGAAGCCGACCAAGACCCCCAAGCCTTCGCCCACCTCGCCGAAGCCCAAGCCGTCGCCGACGAAGTCGCCGAGCCCGAAGCCGACGCCCTCGCCCACCAAGCCACCGGCCGGGACGCGGTTGGCCTCGCTGCACCCCTTCAGCTCGAGCTCGCCCGCCAACACGGCGCTGGGCTCGGGCGCGAAGTACGGCGGCTCGAACGACTCGCGGATGTCAGGCCTGACGCCCGCGGTGCCCACGATCAACTGGGAACGGTGGTCCATCGCCGTCGCGTATGCCAAGACGACGGACCCCAAGGCCACGCTCGAGGACACCAAGAGCAGGAAGACGTACCAGATCCACATCCCGAAGGATGCGAAGGTCACCGGAGGCACCGACGGCCACCTGTCGATCATCCAGCCGGACGGGCGCTGGGCGTACGAGCTCTACGCCGCGACGAAGGTCAATGACAACAAGTGGACTTCCACGCGCGTCGTCAAGACGGACCTGTTCTCCGACGGCCTCAGCGACGGCGCGCGTGCCTCATCGATCAGCCACCTCATCGGCCTGATCCGTACCCACGAGGTCGCCGAGAAGAAGATCCCCCACGTACTCGCCCTCGGGCTGCCCGACGAGTCGCTCAAGGACGGCTTCGTCTGGCCGGCGCGCGGCCAGGACACGAGCAACAACAAGTACTCGGGCACGGTCCCGATGGGCTCGCTCTTCGCCATCCCCCCGGACGTCGACCTCGGCAAGCTCGGACTCAGTGCCGAGGGCCTGGCCCTGGGCCGTGCTCTCCAGGACTACGGCGCCTACGTGCTCGTGCGTGCCGGCACCGCTGCGCTGTTCGCGGAGCCCAACGCCAACAACGCCGCGATGAACCGCATGAAGTCCGACTACCAGAACAAGCTCTTCTCGCACCTGCGCCCCGTGACGAACAACAGCTCCAAGAACCCTGGCGGCGGCGGGACCCCGCGACAGCCCCCGGCCCCGAGCCCGTCGGCGGTCTGACCCACACCGGAGCTGCGACCCGAGCGCCTTCAGCGACCCGTGGTTAGGGTGGAGAGTGAAACAAGGTGCAGGGAGGTAGACCTTGTCCAACCGTCGCAACAAGTGCCTGGCCCTCTCGGGAGCCGCACTGCTGACCGCGCTGCTCACCGTCGTCGGCTGCACTGGCCCGGACGACGGCGCCAACCCGCCCGCCCCGACGGGGGCCGGGCCGCCCTCCACCACGGAGGCGAGCCCCACGCCGCCTGACGACACCCAGGGGCCCACGCTCGCACCGATCCCGGACGACGCCGTGGCCTACGCCGATGCCCTGATCCTCGCCTGGAGAGCGGGCGAGCAGGACCGCGTGGCGCAGCTCGCCGAGCCGGAGGTCCTCGACGCGCTAGCTGAGTACGGCGCCGTCGGCGGACCGCACTGGCAGCAGGTGGCGCACGACGCGGGAGCGGGATCAGTCTTCGTGAGCTACGAGAACACCGACGACGGCACACGGTTGGAGCTGCGCGTGCGCAACGAGGCCGCGTCGAACGCCGAGGAGCACGCCGTGGCCGAGGCCAGGTTCGACGGCTGATCGTGGGCTGGCACGCCCCGAGCCAGCACCGCCTGCGACCTCACTCCAGGGGGAACGACACACCGGAGAGCTCCTCGGAGATCTGCCAGATGCGTGCGGCCTGCTCCGCGCTTCGTAGACGAGCGTAGAGGTGCTGCTCTCCGGGAGGGCCTCCGACCCGTCCTGGGCCGCGTGGCCCGTAGAACGCGCCACGCTTCGCATCGGGAGAGGTAGCTGCGTAGAGCGCGGGTAGTCCCGCACTCTCGACGGTGCCCAGCAGGATGCCCCTGCGGGACAAGGCACCGATGAGCTTCCGGCCGGGTGTGTCGCCGTCACGGCCGACCTCAGGCCGGGCGGCGAGCAGGCTCGTGGGGGCGATACCCGGGTGCGAGAGGTTGCTCGTGATGCCCCAGCCGCCTGCCTGGCTGCGTCGGTCGAGCTCGAGGCCGAAGAGCCCGAAGGCGATCTTCGACTGGCTGTACGCCTTCATGCCGTGGTAGGTGCGTTCCCAGTTCAGGTCGTCCCAGTTGATGGCGCCGCGGTTCGCCGCGACGCTCACCTGCGACGTCACGCGCGCCCGACCGGCGCTCAGGAGCGGCAAGAGGTGGCCCACGAGGGCGAAGTGTCCGAGGTGGTTCGAGCCGAGCTGCAGCTCGAACCCGTCGACCGTCGTCTGTCGGTCGGGCGGGGTCATCACGCCCGCATTGTTGATCACGACGTGGATCGGCTGCCCCTCGTCTCGCAGAGACTCTCCAAGGGCCGCGACCGAGTCGAGGGAGGAGAGGTCGAGATCGCGCAGCGACACGCGTGAACCGGGGGCCGCTTGCCTGATCCGGGCGAGCGCAGCTTCGCCCTTGCGGCGGTTGCGGACGGGCATGATCACCTCGGCTCCGGCTGCGGCGAGCCTCGTCGCGATGCGGAGCCCGATGCCGTCGCTGGCACCGGTGACGACGGCGCGTCTGCCGGACAGGTCGGGAACGGTGATGTCGATCGGTGTGCGCGGCATGGGTTCACTCCTGGACGTGATGTTGGTGCCCCTACCGTCGCGGAGTTCGGCGAAGTCATTCAGGGCCGCTCGATCCACTGATGCGCAGGACGTGGCTGCGCTCCGCATTCAGCAGGCGCACGCAGAGGGGGATCGACAGGCCGTGGATGCCGAAGTCTGCAGGCGGTACAACTGAAGTGCCACCCAAGGAGGCACAACATGGAGATCGACAGGACCGGTATGGCGGAGTTCCTGCGGCGCCGCCGCGAGTCGCTGCAACCGGAGGACGTGGGTCTCCCACGCGGGCAACGCCGCAGGACGACCGGGCTACGACGAGAAGAGGTGGCCTCGCTGTGCCACATGTCGACCGACTACTACGCGCGACTCGAGCGGGAGCGCGGCCCCCAGCCGTCCGTGCAGATGGTCGCCTCCATCGCGCAAGGACTCCATCTCTCGCTCGATGAACGAGACCATCTCTTCCGTCTCGCCGGGCACATGCCTCCCGCACGAGGTGCGGCCAGCGAGCACATCAGCCCGGGCATGCTGCGCATCTTCGACCGCCTGCACGACACTCCCGCCGAGATCGTCACAGAGCTCGGCGAGACGTTGCGGCAGACCCCGCTCGGCGTCGCGCTCACCGGCGATCTGACCACCTACACCGGCCCGGCCCGCAGCATCGGCTACCTCTGGTTCACCGATCCCGCGGTGCGAGCGCTCTACGCCCCGGACGACCATGCGTTCCTCGGTCGCATGTTCGCCTCAGGCATTCGCGGAGTGGCCACGCTTCGGGGTCCAGGTTCCCGGGCGACCCAGCTCGTCGAGCTGCTGCTCGCCACGAGCGACGAGTTCCGAGAGGTGTGGGCTGCGCACGAGGTCGGCATTCGCCCCCACGAGGTGAAGAACTTCGTGCACCCCGAGCTCGGTGCGCTAGAGCTGACCTGCCAGACCTTGCTCGACCCGAACCAGTCGCACTCGCTGCTCGTCTACACGGCCACTCCCGGCAGCGAGAGCTACGAGAAGCTGCAGCTGCTCTCTGTCATCGGGGCGCACGCACCGCGCTGACATTTCCACTCCTCACGACAAGTGGGCCCGGAGGGACTCGAACCCCCGACATCCACGGTGTAAGCGTGGCGCTCTAACCAGCTGAGCTACAGGCCCATGTGCGCCGGACAGCCTACCGGGCGCCGAGAACGCCGATCGCGTCGCGGTACCAGCCGAGGCTGCGCGCCTCGGTGGTCGGGTTGACGATCCGCTCCCGGATCACACCGTCGGCGTCGACGAGGAAGCTTGCGCGCAACGAGAGGCCCGCCTCTTCCTTGAACACACCGTAGGCGCGAGCGACCTCACCGTGCGGCCAGAAGTCGGAGAGCAGGTCGAACTGGAGTCCCTCGTTCTCCTGCCACACCCGCTGGGCGGGCGTCGGGTCGCACGTGATGCCGAGCACCCGCACCCCGGCGTCGTTGAACTCGGCGAGGTTCCCGCTGAGCTCGCACACCTCACCGGTGCACTTGCCGGTGAAAGCCGCGGGCACGAACACGAGCATGACGGCCTCGCCGCGGAGCTCGGAGAGCCGCACGGGCGAGCCATGGGTGTCACTGAGCTCGAAGTCGGGGGCGAGATCGCCCACGACGGGCGCGTCGTCGGCCACGGGGATGCCTCTCGGGTCAGCGGCCGCGGCCGCGGGTGTCGAGCTTGGTGGCCGACCAGTCGGTCGCCACGGAGAGCGAGCTCGTCGCGTGCAGGCCCGCCGTCGTGGCGGCCTCGGCGATGTCGCTCGGCAGGACGTGCCCGGGCCGGCCCGGCTTGGGGACGAGCAACCAGACCCGTGCGCTGTCGTCGAGCACCGTCTGGGCGTCGACGAGCTGGTCCGCGAGATCCGTGACGTCGCCGTCCTCGGCGCGCCACCACACGATCGCCGCGTCCGCGACGTCGTCATAGTCCTCGTCGACGAGCTCGGCGCCGATCGACGACTCGATCGCCGCGCGCAGGTCGTCGTCGACGTCGTCGTCCCAACCGAACTCCTGAACCACCTGGCCGGACTCGAAGGCGAACCCCTGCGCGTGCCTCGACGCGTCTTCTTCTGCGGTGTGCGTGGCCGGTACCACGGGCGGACTGCTCCTCTCGGACGGGGAGGGCCGACGGCGCGCGCCGACCCTTGTGCTGCAACGCTAGTCCACCGCGGGTCCCCCTGTGGGGGCAAGTGCTACCCATCGAGACGGCATCGGGGCGCAGCGCGACGACCGTCACACCCCTTCGGTGTGACTTTCCACCCCTGGACGGAGAACAATGGGGGCGTATCAACGACAAAGGAGTGTGTGTGGCCACCCACGACCAGAGCACGGGTCCCTTGATCAACGGTCTCCTCTCGCAGGTTCCGGACATCGACCCGGCGGAGACCGGCGAATGGGTCGAGTCGCTCGACGGCCTCATCGACGAGAAGGGTGGCCCCCGCGCCCGGTACGTCCTGCTCAACCTGTTGCGCCGCGCCCGCGAGCGCAACGTCGCGATCCCCACCTCGGTGACGACGCCCTACGTCAACACGATCGGCGTCCACGAGGAGCCGTACTTCCCGGGTGACGAGGCGATCGAGCGTCGCTACCGCAGCTGGATCCGCTGGAACTCGGCCGTCATGGTGACGCGCGCGCAGCGCCCCGAGATCTCGGTGGGCGGGCACATCTCCTCCTACGCCTCGGTCGCGACGCTGTACGAGGTGGGCCTCAACCACTTCTTCCGCGGCAAGGACCACCCGGGCGGCGGCGACCAGGTCTACTTCCAGGGCCACGCCTCCCCCGGTGTCTACGCCCGCGCCTACCTCGAGGGCCGTCTCAGCGCCGACCAGCTCGACGGCTTCCGCCAGGAGCTCTCGCACCCGGGCGGCGGTCTGCCCTCCTACCCGCACCCGCGCCTCGCTCCCGACCTGTGGGAGTTTCCGACGGTCTCCATGGGGCTCGGGCCGGCCTCGGCGATCTACCAGGCGTGGACGAACCGCTACCTGCACACCCGCGGCATCAAGGACACCTCGCAGCAGCACGTGTGGGCGTTCCTCGGCGACGGCGAGATGGACGAGCCGGAGTCGCGCGGCATGCTGCAGCACGCTGCATGGCAGGGGCTCGACAACCTGACGTTCGTCGTGAACTGCAACCTGCAGCGGCTCGACGGGCCGGTGCGAGGCAACGGCAAGATCATCCAGGAGCTCGAGGCGTTCTTCCGTGGCGCGGGCTGGAACGTCATCAAGGTCATCTGGGGCCGCGAGTGGGACGCGCTGCTCAACGCGGACAAGGACCGGGCCCTCGTCAACCTCATGAACCAGACGCTCGACGGCGACTACCAGACGTACAAGGCCAACGACGGCGCGTTCGTGCGCGAGCACTTCTTCGGCCGCGACCCCCGCACCAAGGCCCTCGTCGAGAACATGACCGACGACGAGATCTGGGCGCTCAAGCGCGGCGGGCACGACTACCGCAAGCTCTACGCCGCCTACACCGCGGCGACGCAGCACACGGGCCAGCCGACCGTCATCCTCGCCCACACCATCAAGGGCTACGGCCTCGGCTCGAGCTTCGCGGGGCGCAACTCGACGCACCAGATGAAGAAGCTCAAGAACGCCGACCTCAAGACGCTCCGGGACTCGCTGCACATCCCGCTGACCGACGAGCAGATCGACGCCGACCCGTACCTGCCCCCGTACTTCCACCCCGGGGCGGACGACGAGGCGATCCAGTACATGCTCGAGCGCCGCACCGCGCTCGGCGGCTTCGTCCCCGAGCGCCGCACGGCGTACACGAAGCTCAAGCTCCCCGAGGCGAAGACCTACGAGCTGCTCGCGAAGGGCTCCGGTCAGCAGGAGATCGCTTCGACGATGGCGCTCGTGCGTCTGTTCAAGGATCTGCTCAAGGACAAGGAGATCGGCCACCGTCTCGTGCCGATCATCCCGGACGAGGCCCGCACGTTCGGCCTCGACTCGATCTTCCCGACGGCGAAGATCTTCAACACGCACGGGCAGAACTACCTCGCCGTGGACCGCGACCTCATGCTCTCCTACAAGGAGTCCGAGGCCGGGCAGATCATGCACACCGGCATCAACGAGGCCGGTTCGGCGGCGGCGTTCCAGGCCGTCGCGACGTCGTACGCGACGCACGGCGAGCCGCTCATCCCGTTCTACTTCTACTACTCGATGTTCGGCTTCCAGCGCACGGGCGACCAGTTCTGGGCGGCGGGCGACCAGATGGCCCGCGGCTTCCTCATCGGCGCCACGGCCGGTCGCACGACTCTCACGGGCGAGGGCTTGCAGCACGCCGACGGCCACTCCCCGCTACTCGCCGGGACGATGTCGCACGTGGTGCACTACGACCCCGCCTACGGCTACGAGATCCGCCACATCGTCAAGGACGGCATCGAGAGGATGTACGGCGACGACGGCCGCGACCCGGACGTCATGTACTACCTCACCGTCTACAACGAGCCGATGGTCCAGCCCGCCGAGCCGGAGGACGTCGACGTCGAGGGCATCCTGCGCGGCATCTACCTCCTTTCCCCGGCCGAGGGCGAGGGCCCCAAGGCGCAGATCCTCGCCTCCGGCGTTGGCGTGCCGTGGGCGCTCGAGGCCAAGCAGCTCCTCGCGGAGGACTGGGGCGTCCGGGCGGCCGTGTGGTCGGTGACGTCGTGGAACGAGCTGCGTCGTGACGGCCTCGCCGCCGACCAGCACAACTTCCTCGACCCGACGGCCGCGCCGCGCCGTGCCTACGTCACCGAGAAGCTCGAGGGCGCCGAGGGCCCGTTCATCGCGACGTCCGACTACGACCACCTCGTGCCGGACCAGATCCGCGCGTGGGTGCCGGGCACGTACGCGACGCTCGGGGCTGACGGGTTCGGCTTCTCCGACACGCGGGCCGCCGCGCGGCGCCACTTCAAGATCGACGGGCCGTCGGTCGTGGTGCGCGTGCTGCAGCAGCTCGCCGCGACGGGCGACGTGCCGGTCGAGTCGGTGGCGCAGGCGATCGAGAAGTACCGGCTGATGGACGTCACCGCGGGCACCTCCGGCAACACCGGCGGCGACTCGTAGCGGGGCGACGGACCGTGCGGCACCTCGGATCCCGGGCAGGGCGCGGCGCCGCGACGGCGCTCGCCCTCGCTCTCGTGGCCACGGCGTGCACGGCGTCCGGACCGGGTGGGACGCAGGTGGTCGAGCCGGACGACGACGGCGTGTCGACCGGCACCGAGGCACCCCACGGCTATGCGCCGCAGGCCCGAGGCGACTCGTACCCTGCCGTGCCCGGCGAGGGCTGGTGGAACAACGAGGGGATCGAGCCGGAGTGGGAGTCTCTTCACCCGGACACGATGCTCGTCGCCGGCTGGACCCAGGAGATCTACGAGGCCTACCGGCGCGATCCGCAGACCGGGGTGGCGAGCGTGGCCCCGGTGAGCTCGTTCGACCCGGTGCCGATCGACCCGCGGTGGCCCGAGGCATGGCTCATCCTTGACGCCCGCACGCACGAGGTCGTCGAGGTCCTGTGGCATCCCGACGCCCCGCGGGACGGGGCGCCCGAGACGCCCGAGGGCTTCGAGCCGCTGCCCGCCACCGAGGCCGAGCGGTTCGTCGCCCTGGCCGCGCCGATCCCCGACCTGACGACGACCGTCCTGGGCGACGGGCACGTCATCGGCGTGCAGGCCCTCGACCCCGACGGCTTCGGCTTCACGGTGCGCTTCGACGCCACCGACCCCGACTCGTGGTGGCAGCCGGACACCGAGGGCGAGCCGGTCGAGCTCGCAGGCTTCGCGGCGGCCACGCAGCGGGGGGTCGAGTTCACGGACTGGCACTTCGCGGCCAGATCCGACTCCGGGGACTGCGCCTTCACGATCAGCACGGTCGCTCCGCCAGGCACCTACGAGCCACCCGTGGCGCTGCGGGACCACGTGACGGGCGCGCTCCCGGGGCTCGTCGCTTCGATCTGCGACGAAGCGGACTAGGCACCCGCGGTCTACGTCCCCGCGGTGTGCTGACCTGCGCGAGCGACCTCGGCGTCGAGCTCGGCGCGCAGCGCGGCGACGGCACCCTGGTCGGGGTGCGCCTCGAGGGCCGCGAGGTGTCGGCGAGCCTCGAGCGGCCGGTCCGCGTCGAGCGCGGCCCGCACGAGGTGCCGGGCGATCTCGGGGGTGTGCTCGGCCGGGCGCCAGTGCCCCGTGCCGAGGCCGAGCGCCTCGGTGTGCAGCCCCGCCTCGCGAAGCATGGCGAGGCCCTCGGCGAGCGCCAGACCGGAGGGGTCGCGCTCCGCGGCGGTCGCGACGCGCCGCAGGGCTGACTCGTGGTCGTCGTCGAAGGAGAGCCGGGCGAGCTCGAGGAGCGGGAGCCAGGCCCGCGGATTACCGGCGAGCTCCTCGCTGAGCGCCCAGACCGCCAGCTCGGCCGCCCGGCGCCGGGGCACCTCGTCGAGGTCAGCGGTCAGGGGATCGCCGTCGTCGACGCTCGCCTCGGCCTGACGCCGCACGATCTGGGCGAGGGCCTCGAAGGCCCGCCGGTTGTTCGGGTCGTCCGCGAGGATCGCGCGCAGCGCGTCCTCGTGCAGGTCGTCACCGCGCCTCGGAGCGGAGGTCGGCCGCCTCACCCCCACCCGCGACGGGGAGGGCGGTCGCTTCATCAAGGTTCGCAAGCGGGACACCAGGGACATGTTGTGACTCTATCTGCTCGTACTTCGAGCTACCCGCTCACTTTACCGTTTGTCGACTCCCCACAACCTGGGCCCTATGCTCGGGACGTGGCGACACGCACCCGGACGAGCGCTCCGACCTCCCGACGAGTTCGCGACAGCGGCGGCATGCTCGCCGGCGCCGCGCTCAAACGGCTCGACTCAGACCTGGACTGGTACCGCAGGCTCCCGGCGGAAGACAGGTCCTGGGTCGGCCTCGTCGCCCAGGCCGGCATCAACGCCTTCATCGACTGGTACGCCGACCCGAAGTCGCCCACCCACTCGGTCTCGGAGATCTTCGCGGCCGCACCACCGGAGCTCACCCGCTCGATCTCGTTGCAGCAGACGGTCCAGCTCGTGCGCATCGTCGTCGACGTCGTCGACGCGCACACCGACCGGCTGGCCGCCCCGGGCGACGAGCAGGACCTGCGCGAGGCCGTGCTGCGCTACTCGCGCGAGGTCGCCTTCTCCGCCGCCGAGGTCTATGCCCGCGCCGCGGAGATCCGGGGTGCGTGGGACGCGCGGCTCGAGGCGCTCGTCGTCGACGCGCTCGTGCGTGGCGAGGTGGACGACTCGTTGCGCTCCCGGGCCGCCGCGCTCGGCTGGACGGGGCGCGGTTCGTGCCTCGCCGTCACGGGCACGGCCGAGAGCGGCATGGACGACCTGCGTACGGTCGACCTGCGCCGGGCGGCACGGCGCGCGGCCAAGGACTGCCTCGTCGGCATCCAGGGTGATCGCATCGTCGTGACCCTCGGTGGCGAGGGGGACCTCCCCACGGCCGCGGCCGGGCTCGTGCCCCGGTTCGGGCCGGGTGCCGTCGTCGTCGGACCCGAAGGTCAGGGTCTCGAAGGGGCCGCGCTCTCGGTCCAGGCGGCTCTCGCCGGGCTCGCCGCGGCCCCCGCGTGGCCCGCCGCGCCGCGCCCCGTCGACGCGGACGAGCTGCTCCCCGAACGCGTCCTCGTCGGTGACCCGACGGCCCGTGCGACCCTCCTGCGGGCCGCCTTCGAGCCCATCGCCGCCGCCTCCGGCTCGCTGCTCGAGACACTCTCCGCGTACCTGTCGTCCGGCCGCTCGCTCGAGGCCGCGGCCCGCGGGCTCTACGTCCACCCCAACACCGTGCGCTACCGCCTGCGCAAGGTCGTGGACCTGACCGGCTGGGACCCGCTCGTGGCTCGCGAGGCGTACGTGCTCCAGACCGCGGTGGCGCTCGGGGCGCTCGAGAGCGCGCCCGAGTCGTGATTGTGCGAACCTGACAAACGTGTTCCGCAATCACTATCCGCGCCCTGCGGCCCGCCACGGGTCCCATCAGGCACAGTGGTATCCGTGCTAGCCGTCGTCTGCCCGGGTCAGGGCGCCCAGTCCCCGGGGATGCTCTCCCCCTGGCTCGAGCTTCCCGGCACCGCCGAGCTCCTCGGCGCGTGGGGAGAGAGCACGGGAATCGACCTCGTCGCCCACGGCACGACGTCGGACGCCGAGACGATCCGGGACACCGCCGTCGCCCAGCCGCTGCTGACCGCCTCCGCCCTCGCGACCGCGGCCCACGCGCTCGACGCCACGGGCCCGGCCCCCGACGTACTCGCGGGACACTCCGTCGGCGAGTTTCCGGCCGCGGCCCTCGCCGGGGTGCTCACCGCCGACGACGCCGTGTCGCTCGTCGCCGTGCGCGGCGCCGCGATGGCCCGCGCCGCGGCCACGACACCCACCGGCATGAGCGCGGTGCTCGGTGGCGACGCCGAGGAGGTGCTCGCCCGGCTCGCGGCCCTCGAGCTGACACCCGCCAACGTCAACGGCGGCGGCCAGGTGGTCGCGGCCGGCGCGCTCGACGCCCTCGCCGCGCTCGCCGCCGAGCCCCCGGCGCGCGCCCGGGTGATCCCGCTCCAGGTCGCGGGCGCCTTCCACACCTCCTTCATGTCCCCCGCGGTCGCCGAGCTCGCCGCGGCCGCGGCACGGACGACGACGGCGGACCCCACGGTGACCTTGCTGTCGAACGCCGACGGCGCCCCCGTGGCGACCGGCACCGAGGCGCTCGACCGCCTCGTCGCCCAGGTCGCGAACCCCGTGCGCTGGGACCTCGTCTGCGAGCGGCTCCTCGCCCTCGGCGTGACGGGCCTGCTCGAGCTCGCCCCGGCGGGCGTGCTGACGGGACTCGCCCGTCGTACCCTGCCGGGAGTGGCGACCGTGGCCCTGAAGTCACCCGACGACCTCGACGCAGCCCGCACCCTCATCCGCGAACACGCCGGCTCGCCGGCCGGTCAGGAGGACCAGTGACCCGAGCCACCCTCAACCAGGCGTCAGGCGCGGCCTTCTCCCGCGTGATGGGTCTCGGGGTCGCCCGTGGCGAGCTCGTCGTGACGAACGACGACATCGCCGGTCCCATCGACTCCTCCGACGAGTGGATCCGCCAGCGCACCGGCATCATCACCCGGCGCCGCGCTCCCGAGGGTGTCGACGTCATCGACCTGTCGGAGATCGCGGCCGTCGAGGCGATCAAGAACGCCGGGCTCTCGCCGTCGGACATCGACGCCGTGATCCTGTCGACGGTGACCTGGTTCCACCAGACCCCCGCGGGCGCGGCCGTGCTCGCCGACCGGCTCGGTGCGACCCCCGCGGCGGCCTTCGACATCTCCGCAGCGTGCGCCGGCTACGCCTACGGCATCGGGCAGGCCGACGCGCTCGTGCGCTCGGGCGGCGCGACGCACGTGCTCGTCGTCGGTGCGGAGAAGATGAGCGACTTCATCGACCCCACGGACCGTTCGATCTCGTTCCTGCTCGGGGACGGTGCTGGGGCCGTCGTCGTCGGCCCCTCCGACTTCCCGGGCATCGGCCCCACCGTATGGGGCTCGGACGGCTCCAAGGCGCAGGCCGTGCGCCAGACGCACTCGTGGCAGGAGTACAAGTCCGACCCCGAGCTCGAGTGGCCCACGCTGCGGCAGGACGGGCAGAGCGTCTTCAAGTGGGCGAGCTTCCAGATGGGCCCCGTCGCCCAGCGCGCGCTCGACGCCGCGGGTGTGACGGCCGACCAGATCCAGGCCTTCATCCCGCACCAGGCGAACATGCGGATCATCGACCAGATCGTCAAGCAGCTGAAGCTGCCCGAGACGGTCGCGATCGGACGGGACATCGCCGACACCGGCAACACCTCTGCCGCGTCCATCCCGCTCGCCACGGAACGCCTGCTGCGCGAAGGGCATGCCTCCTCGGGCGACCTCGCCCTGCAGATCGGGTTCGGCGGCGGGCTCGTCTACGCGGCACAAGTGATCGTCCTCCCCTGACTTCAGACCCCCGGCTGCGAGAATGTCCGGGCAACAGGCGACAGCCACCAGCAGCACAACCAATCAAGGAGAGACCATGGCGTACACCGAGAGCGAGATCCTCGAGGGGCTGGCCGAGATCGTCAGCGAGGAGACGGGTCTGCCGACCGACTCGGTCCAGCTCGACAAGTCCTTCACCGACGACCTCGACATCGACTCGCTGTCGATGATGACGATCGTCACGCTCGCCGAGGAGAAGTTCTCCGTGCGCATCCCCGACGACGAGGTCAAGAACCTCGCGACCGTGGGCGACGCCGTGAGCTTCATCGCGGGCGCACAGGCCTGACGACACGCCCCAGGGCACCCGAACGACGCCGGGTGCGATGGCTCGACCATCGCGCCCGGCGCCCCACCCACCTCCGGAGAGCACCATGAGCAAGCACATCGACGTCGTCGTGACCGGGCTCGGCGCCACCACGCCGCTCGGCGGGGACGTGCCGAGCACGTGGGCCGCCGCGCTCGCCGGAGAGTCGGGCGCACGCACGCTCGACAACGACTGGGCCGAGCGGTACGAGATCGCCGTGAACTTCGCGGCGACCATCAAGGTGCCGCCGGTCGAGGTCATGCCGCGCCCCGAGATCAAGCGCATGGACCCGTCCGCGCAGTACGCGATGATCGCGGCGCGCGAGGCGTGGGCCGACGCCGGATCACCGGAGCTGGCCCCCGAGCGCATCGGTGTCGTGGTCTCCTCCGGTATCGGCGGCATCTGGACCACGCTCGACGCGTGGGACACGCTGCGCGAGAAGGGCGGACGACGCGTCCTGCCCATGACCGTGCCGATGCTCATGCCGAACTCCCCCACCGCCTACGTCGAGCTCGAACTCGGCGCGCGGGCGGGTGCGCACGCCCTCGTCTCCGCGTGCGCCTCGGGCGCCGAGGCGATCGGCTACGGCCTCGAGATGATCCGCTCGGGACGGGCCGACGTCGTCGTCGCCGGCGGGACCGAGGCGACCATCCACCCCATGCCCATCTCCGCCTTCGCGGCCTCGCGCACGTTGTCGCTGCGCAACGACGACCCCCAGGGTGCTTCGCGCCCCTACGACACGGGCCGCGACGGCTTCGTGATCGGCGAGGGCTCAGGCATCGTCGTCCTGGAGAGCGCCGAGCACGCCGCCGCTCGCGGTGCGCGGGTCTACGCCCGGCTCGCGGGCCAGGGACTGAGCTCGGACGGGTACCACATGACGTCTCCCGAGCCGGAGGGTCGCGGCCAGGTCACGGCGATGCGCGGCGCGCTCGACGACGCGGGCCTCACGCCGTCCGACATCGTCCACGTCAACGCGCACGCGACCTCGACCGTCGTCGGCGACCTCGTCGAGGCGCGCAGCGTGCGTGCCGCGCTCGCCGACGCGGCCGACCGCGTGGCGCTCTCGGCCACGAAGTCGATGACCGGTCACCTGCTCGGCGGCGCGGGCGCCCTCGAGTCGATCTTCACGATCCTCGCGCTCCACGAGCGCACCGCCCCGCCCACGATCAACGTGACAGACCCGGACCCCGAGCTCGCCCTCGACCTCGTCCGCGACACCCCGCGGGCGCTGCCGGACGGTCAGATCGCCGCGATCAACAACTCCTTCGGCTTCGGCGGCCACAACGTGGCCCTCGCCTTCACGACGGTCTAGCTCCCCTGCGAGGCGGCCCAGGCCGCGACCCGCTCGGCGCTCTCGGCCTCGGAGAGGTCCTCGACGCGAGACATGATCGTCCAGCGCACCCCGAACGGGTCGCGGATCGAGGCGTACCGGTCGCCGGAGACGAAGGTGCTGACCGGCTCCCGGACGGTCGCCCCGGCGGCCACGGCGCGCGACACGACCGCATCGACGTCCGCGCAGTACAGGCCGAGCGAGTAGCAGGCGAGGTCCCCCGCCGGGCCGGCGACGAGGCCGAAGGTGGGGCTGGGCTCGCCGAGCTGCAGCTTGCCGTGGCCGAGGTCGAGCTCGGCGTGCACCACGACGCCCCCGAGCTCGGTGACGTCCACGACGCGGGCGCCGAGCACGGATCGGTAGAACTCGATGGCGGCCGAAGCTCCTTCGACCGCCAGGAACGGGGTCAGGCTCGTCGAGCCGCGCGGGATGCCGTCTGTCGTGTGTGCCCCGGAGACGCCGGGCCGTGTCGTGTCATGGATGCTCATGCCACGACGCTAGGTCGCCGCTCAGCGTCGGGGCTTGAAGATTCGCGACAGCTCACGGAAGGATGAACGCGATGAGCTCGCTCGCCGACGGACGCGGGATCCTCTACCCGGCACGGCTGCCGTCGTTCCACCGTGAGGCGGCGCCCGCCACGCTGGACGGACTCGTCCGATGGTTCTGGGTCCCGCGGTGGCGCCTGGCGCCCGGGCAGAGCCTGCGACAAGACGTGTTGTCGTTCCCTGCGTCCAACCTCGTCGTGGACCCTTCGGGAGTGTCCCTCGCGGGTCCCACGACGCGCGCGACGCACCGCGACCTGCGGGGCCGCGGCTGGGCGGTCGGCGCGCTGCTGCGACCCGCGGGCCTCGCCGCGCTCTGCCCCGACCCGCGCAGCCTCAAGGACACGGCGGCACCGTTTGGCGCACCGGAGCTGCACCAGGAGGTCTCGTCAGCGATGGGCGCCGGGGACGACGAGGCCGGCCGGGATCGCGCCGTCGCCGCCTTCACCGCCTGGGCGCTCGCCAACCTGACCGAGCCCGACGCGGGCGGGCTCGCGGCCAACGCGATGGAGGACTCGATCGCCTCCGACCGGGAGATCTTCCGTGTGGACCAGCTCGCCGAGCGGCTGGGTACGTCGACCCGGACGGTGCAACGGCTCGCCCACCGCTACATCGGCCTCACCCCGCTCGCGATCATCCGCCGCTACCGGCTGCAGGAAGCCGCACAGCGCCTCCGGGACGACCCCGCGGTGACGATCGCCCAGGTCGCCGCAGAACTCGGCTATGCCGACCACGCCCACCTCAGTGCGGACTTCAGGCACGTCCTCGGCCTGACGCCGAGCGCGTACCAGGGGGACCCGCTCCACACCTCGCCGTGACGGATCAGCCGGTGCGGTGCAGCCAGCGCACCGGCGCACCGGCGCCGGCGTAGCGGAAGGGCTCGAGCTCCTCGTCCCACGCCTCGCCCAGGGCGAGCCGGAGCTCGGCCCGCAGGCGTGCGGCGTCGTCGACGAACTCGAGCGCCGCACGCACCCGGTCCTCGGGGACCACGACGTTGCCGTGCACGTCCGTGGCGGCGTGGAAGATGCCGAGCTCGGGGGTGTGGCTCCAGCGCGATCCGTCGGTGCCGAAGCTCGCCTCCTCGGTGACCTCGTAGCGCAGGTGGTTCCAGCCGCGCAGGGCGGACGTCAGCTTGGCTCCCGTGCCGGCGAGCCCCTGCCACGACAGCTCGGTGCGGAACATGCCCGGAGCGGCGGGCTGATCGGTCCAGTCGAAGGACACGCGCGCACCGATGACCCCGCCGGCGGCCCACTCGATATGGGCACACAGCGCACGGGGTGCTGAGTGCACGAAAAGTACACCGCGGGTGATGGCACCAGCCATGTCGTCCCTCCCTGGGTTCGAGGTGCGTCTTCCCCAACGACCTCATCCAGAGGGTTCCCACGTGGCATACGCGGTGTACCTGCGCCCATCATGCACCATGCACGGCCCCCTGACCAGCACCGGCGCCATACGGGACCGCGTGAGCGCGAAAAACCCTTGTGCTGCGTATCGTCGTGAGCCCAAGCGTGGTGCCCATGGACACCGCCGTCGAAGATCTCGCCAGCCGGCTGCGCGCCGCCGCAGAGTCGGACGCCTTCAGCGGCGTCGTCGTCCTGCGCCGCGGCGACGAACGCCTCCTCGAGCTGGCCCTCGGGCCGGCCTCGCGGCGCTGGCCCGTACCGAACCACCTCGGCACCCGGTTCGACACCGCTTCGATCACCAAGACCTTCACGTCGGTCGCCGTGCTGCAGCAGGTCGACGCCGGCCGGCTCGACCTCGACGCCTCGATCCACGACCACGTCGACCTCGCGGGCACCACGATCCCGCGAGAAGTCACGCTGCGTCACGTGCTCTCCCACACCTCCGGCATCGCCGACGACGCGGACGAGGAGGCCGGTGAGGACTACGCCCTGCTGTGGGTCGACAAGCCCTGCTACTCAGTGATGACGACGGCGGACTTCCTACCGGGATTCGTCCACAAGGAACCCAACTTCGCGCCCGGTGAGGGATGCCGCTACTGCAATGTCGGCTACATCCTGGCCGGGCTCGCGCTCGAGGCCGTCACGAGGGTGACGTACCGGGACTACGTGCGAGAGCACGTGTTCGCCAGGGCGGGGATGACCGGCGCCGGGTTCTTCGACCGCCGCGACCCGGAGCCCGACGTCGCCGAGGGCTGGGACCCCTTCCGCGACGACGACGGACAGATCGCCTCGTGGCGCGAGAACATCTTCAGCTACCCACCCATCGGCTCCCCCGACGGTGGCGCCCAGGTGCGCGCCGAAGATCTGCTCATCTTCCTCGACGCCGTGCGAGGCGGCCGCCTGCTGTCACCCGAGCTCACCGCGGCCTTCCTGACCCCGCAGGCGCTGCACTCCACCGGCGACGACGGCGTCTCGATGCACAACGCGTTCGGGTTCGAGCTCTTGCTCGACCCCGACGGGCGCACGATCTGCTGGGGCAAGGACGGCATCAACGCCGGGGCGAGCGGCATCGTGCGGCACTACCCGGCCCAGGGTGTGGACCTCGTGGTGCTCAGCAACACCGAAGCAGGGGCGTGGGAACCCATCGACCAGGCCCACGACACGATCCTCGCGCTCGACGCCCGGTGAGGGCCGCGGCCTAGACCAGCTCGCGCACCGCCCGCATCGCCTTCTTGCGCACGGAGCGCTCGAGCCGGTCGAGGTAGAGCATGCCGTCGAGGTGATCCACCTCGTGCTGCAGGCAACGCGCCATGAGCCCGACGCCCTCGACGACGACCTGCTTCCCGTCGAGGTCCGTGCCCTCGACCCGGGCGTACCACGAGCGGTGCGTCGGGAACCACAGGCCCGGCACCGAGAGGCAGCCCTCGTCGTCGTCCTGGTACTCCTCCTGCGACACCGCGACGATCACGGGGTTGAGCACGTAGCCCACCTCGTCATCGATGTTCCACGAGAACGCGCGAAGGTTGACGCCGATCTGGTTCGCGGCGAGCCCGGCGCGGCCGTCCATGTCGACCGTCTCGAGCAGGTCCTCCACGAGGGAGCGCACGCGGTCGTCGATGTCGGTGATGGGGTCGCACGGAGTGCGGAGGACGGGGTCCCCCACGATCCGGATCTCTCTGATCGCCATGGGTTCATCCTTCCATGCGCAAGCGCGGGTTCCGGGTGGCACGACGAAGGGCCAGGCAACTGTGCCTGGCCCTTCGACTCGAGATGTGGAGTGCTTACTCGCCCGACGGCGCCTGCGCGGGCACCATGCCCAGGAGGCTGCGGACTTCGCCCTCGTAGAAGCGGCGGTGGCCACCCAGCGTGCGGACGGCCGAGAGCTTGCCGGCGTTCGCCCAGCGGGTCACCGTCTTGGGGTCGACGCGGAAGAGCACGGCGACCTCGGCGGGCGTGAGAAGGGCACCGGGGTGCCCGGGGACCACAGAACCAGCAGCCGTGGTTGCGGCGTCGGTAGCGGTGGGGATCATTTCCTGCTCCTGTCGTTCGGTAGCTCGGCCGACCCAGAGGGCCCCGAAGCTTTGCGTCCCCTCCTCGCAGAGGGTTTGCCCTTTTCGCTGACGCGTCACACTTTGCCCGATAACGGACAAACACGCAACTACCGGAACCGCACTTCACCCGCTCGTGCCGTGTTATCGCAGGTCAAGGACCCAATGTGATCTATCTCACATCTCGGTCGCGCGCCTCGAGCGCCTCTGCGGCCCTCCGCTCGCGTTCCACCGCCGCCCGGTGGGCCCTCGGGTCGTACTCCGGGGTGCCTTGCGCCCGGGCGAGCTTGGCTGCTTCGGCCTTGGCCTCGACGTACTTCTTGTCGGCTGTCGTCTGCTGCTGGGTAGTCATGTCGCACCTCGTCCTCGCTCACTTCTTGCCGCACTTCTACGGTACGACGGTGGTGCTGCGACCGCCCGCGGACGTGACTGTCCGTCTAGAACGTCTGGAGCCGCCACGTCCCGTAGACGACCGCGGCCAGAGTGAGCACGGCGAGCACCGTGGTGGCAGTCCGCGACCGCGAGAGCCACGCCACACCGGCGAAGCCCGCGAGACCACCGAGGAAGCCGATGCACGCGCCGATCAGTGCGCCGTCGGCCACGGCGCCCCGCACGACCGCGAACCCCGCACCGGCGACGGCCCCGGCGAGAGCACCGATCAGGGCGAAGGTCGCGGCCTTCACGGCGCCGGGGAGCCGACGGGTCGCCGTGTCGACGGGCCAGAGCCCGAACACGCAGGCGGGCACGGTCACGAGCACGACGAGCAGTCCGCCGCCGACCACGTTGTCGAGCCGAACGCGCCACGGCAGATGGTCGCCCGCGCCGGCCAGGGTGATGGCGCCGATGGCCGCCGTCGACACCAGGATCGCCGCTGAGGCGCCGGCGATCACGCGCCGGGCCTCCACACGGCGCGTGCGACCCGCTGCGGGCGTGTGCGGGCTGAATGTCCGTTCTGCCACGGAAAGAAGGGTCGCAGATCGAATCGATGCGCGCCTGGGCTTCGGAGCCCGAGTTCACCCGCCGGAGGTGACGTGCCCCGCATGGCGAGAGCCCCGACCTGCGGACAGGTCGGGGCTCCTCGTTGCTCCCCCGGTTGGACTCGAACCAACAACCCTTCGATTAACAGTCGAATGCTCTGCCAATTGAGCTACAGGGGACAGCAGCAGAAAACTCTAGCAGGCGATTCAGAGCAGTCCGGCCGCCTGCCGCACGCGTGACTCTAGCCCGTCCACGGCCGCCGCGGTGACCGGCTCGGACAGGTCGACGGAGCCGGGAGCGATCACCTGGGAGAAGAGCTCGCCGTCGCGCGCGCGGCGCACGGCGACCCGCACGACGGTCCCGTCGTCGAGCTTGGTCGAGGACGAGCTGACGACCGAGTTCTGCACCCGCTCCCGCAGCGTCTGGGTGAAGGAACGGTTGCGCTCCTCCGTGAGGGGAAGGTCGAACGTGGCGCCCGTCACGAGCGTCACGTGGACGACGGCGGCCTCCGGGTCGAAGGCCGCGCGGTCGACGTCGGTCCACGGCCACGTGGTGATGGCCTGCCCGTCGACGCGGTACAGCGTGTACCGGGAGGCGGCCGCGTAGCTCCCGTCGGCGAGCGCGGCAGCGGCGAGCAGCGCGTCGCCTGCGGGCAGGTCGATCTGGGCCCGCACGGCGGTGGGCATCATGCGACGACGCAGTAGTGGCATGCCTCCACGGTAGTCGCCCCCGCGGGTCGCTAGGCTTCGTGCCGCGCCCCAGTAGCTCAGCCGGTCAGAGCAGCGGACTCATAATCCGTCGGTCGCGGGTTCAAGCCCCGCCTGGGGCACCAGCCGAGGCGCGGCGGTCAGGAGTCCGCGCGCAGTGCCCGACGGCGGCCCTCAAGCTCGACGATCGACGCGAAGGCCTCTTGGTACGCCCCGGGGTCGGACTCGGTGTCCATCCGCTGCAGCCGACCACGCGCCTGGGCGATCTGGCGAGTGAGACCGAGGTCCTCGAGCGCGCCCAGCACCCCACGCACGAACACGGGGACCTGCGACTCGCGGTCCTCCGGGAGCGGTGCGACGGCGAGCCGGGTCACGACCGGGTGGAGCGCCGCGGGTGCCTGCTCCTGCACCGACTCGATCCATGCGGCCGCGCCGGCACCCTCGACGATCACGCGGGCCGCCTCGAGCCCGCCGGCGGCCTGCACGGCCTCCGCCACGGCCCGCAGCACGGGCACGGCGAACACGTCCGTGTCGACGTGCGTGATGTCGGCGGGGATGAGGTGGGGTACCTGGAGCAGGATCTCGACGGCTTGCGTCTCGAGGCGCACCACGGGGTCGCGCCCGTCGGGCAACGAGACGATCGGGGCGCCGTCGTCCTCGGGCGGCGGTTCTTCGGCATCGCGTCGCGACGGGGAGGACGACGACGGCGTCCCACCGCGAGGTGCGTTCGCGACGGCGCGGCGCACGGACTCGAGCTCCATGCCGAGCCACCCCGAGAGCATCCGCGCGTACTCGGGTCGCAGCGCCGTGTCCCGGATCCCCGCGACCACGGGCGCCGCGGCGCGCAGCGCGCCGACCCGCCCCTCGGCAGTCTCGAGGTCGAACGCTGCGAGCGTGGAGCGGATGACGAACTCGAAGAGCGGCACGCGCGCACGCACGAGCGCCTGCACGGCGTCAGGCCCCTTGGCGAGGCGCAGGTCGCACGGGTCCATCCCGTTCGGCTCGACGGCCACGAACGTCTGCGCGGAGAAGCTCTGGTCCTCGCCGAAGGCGCGCAGCGCGGCCTTGCGACCCGCCTCGTCACCGTCGAACGTGAAGATGATCTCCCCGCCCGTGCTCTGACCGGAGGCGAGCTGCACTCCCCCGCCCACGCTCGTGTCGCCGAGCAGCCGGCGCACGACGCGCACGTGGTCCGAGCCGAACGCCGTGCCGCACGTCGCGACGGCCGTCGGCACGCCCGAGAGGTGCGCGGCCATGACGTCGGTGTACCCCTCGACGACGACGACCTGCCGCGCCTTCGCGATCTCCCGCTTGGCGAGGTCGAGCCCGTAGAGCACCTGCGCCTTGTGGTAGACGGCCGTCTCGGGGGTGTTGAGGTACTTGGGCCCCTGGTCGTCCTCGAAGATCCGGCGCGCACCGAAACCGATGACGTCGCCCGTCACCTCGCGGATGGGCCACACGAGCCGCCCCCGGAACCGGTCGTATACCCCACGCTGGCCCTGGCTCACGAGCCCGGCGGCCGTGATCTCCGCCTCGGTGAATCCCCGCCCGCGCAGGTGGCGCAGCAGCGCGTCCCAGCCCTGGGGGGCGAACCCGAGACCGAAGTGCTCGGCGTGCGAGGAGTCGAAGCCGCGCTCGGTGAGGAACTGACGGGCGGCCGCTGCGGGTGCGGCCGAGAGCTGTTCGGCGAAGAACTGCGCGGCCGTCGCGTTCGCCTCGATGAGCCGCCGCCGGGAGCCGACGTCGATGCCGGAGCGCGGGGCACCGCCCTCCTCGTAGCGCAGCGTGACGTTGTAGCGGCCGGCGAGGTACTCGACGGCCTCGGCGAAGGCCAGTCCGTCGATCTTCTGCACGAAGGAGATGACGTCGCCGCCCTCGCCGCAACCGAAGCAGTGCCACAGCCCCACCTGGGGGCGCACGTGGAAGGACGGCGAGCGCTCGTCGTGGAAGGGGCACAGCCCCTTGGCCGAGCCGACACCCGCGGTCTTGAGCGTGACGTGGGCGCCCACGACCTCTTCGATGTTGGCGCGCTCTCGGACCAGAGCTACGTCTTCGCGCTTGATCCGTCCGGCCACGCCTGGAGTCTAGGCGCCAGCTCGGGCCGCAGGGCGCCGTCCCCAGGGGCGCTTCAGCGGTGGGGTGGCCGGGCGTCGCGCGCGTGCCACTGCGCGGCCGAGATGTCGGTCAGCGACGCCACCTGGTCGACGACGACGCGCAGCCGAGCCCCGTCGTCCTCTGCTGCGGCCCAGTCGGCCGCGAACGTGGTCTCGAGGCCGAGCGGGGCGCGCGCGTAGAGCACCTCGACCAGCTCGGTGAGCATGTCGCGCTGGCGCGGGTAGAGCGGCTCGGCCTCGCGCGGACCCATGACGTAGGCGACGGCGAGGCCCTTGAGGACGAGGATCTCGGCGACCGTCTCGTTCGGGACCACGAGCTCGGCGGCGTACCGGGTCAGCGGCCCCGAGCCGAACCGGGCCCGGGTCGCCGCCTCCGCCGCGCGCACGAACCGGCCGATGAGCTGGCTCGTCGTGTCCTTGAGGTGGGCGAGGTCCGCGCGGGAACCCGTGAAGCCCGTCTGCCACAGGTGAGCGTCGACGAGCCGGTCCATCGCCGCGTCGAGCGCGTCCGCGGAGGTGTCCGGGCCGTACCACTCGAGCACGGCGGCCACCACGCGCTGGCGCTGGTCGTCCTCGCCGAGGCTCGCGAAGTCGAGCTTCCCGCCGACGACGGCGTCCTCGACGTCGTGCACCGAGTAGGAGATGTCGTCCGCGAGATCCATGATCTGCGCCTCGATGCAGCGCACGCCCGGGCTGGCCCCGTCGCGCAGCCACGCGAACACCTCGCCGTCGTCGGAGTACACGCCGAACTTGGAGGTCGCCTCCCCGTCGCTGCGCGCGGGACCGTCGCCGCGCCCCCACGGGTACTTGACGGAGGCGTCGAGGCTCGCCCGCGTGAGGTTGAGCCCCGCGGAGCGGCCGGCGGCGTCGATGACCTTCGGCTCGAGCCGGGTGAGCAGGCGCAACGTCTGCGCGTTGCCCTCGAACCCGCCGATGTCCGCGGCGACCTGCGCGAGCGCACGTTCACCGTTGTGGCCGAAGGGCGGGTGGCCCAGGTCGTGGGCGAGGCACGCCGTGTCGACGACGTCGGGGTCGCAGCCGAGCGACTTGCCGAGCTCGCGGCCCACCTGCGCGACCTCGAGCGTGTGAGTCAGGCGCGTGCGCACGAAGTCGTCCGTCGCGGGACCGAGCACCTGGGTCTTGTCCGCGAGGCGCCGCAGCGCCGAGGAGTGCACGAGGCGGGCCCGGTCGCGCTCGAACGCCGTGCGGGCGCGGGACTTGGGTTCCTCGGCGACCCACCGTTCCCGGTCGGCGGGGCCGTAACCGGGGGTGCGAAGTGAGGTCACGCGTCAAGCCTAGATGAGGCGCCACACCTGGAGCCCCGGGCCGTCGCCGGGCAGCAGGAGTGCCCCGTCGTCGGCCACGAGGCTCGCCCCGCCATAGAGGTTCTCCCCCTCGTCCGTGAACCCGTGGAGTCGGGCGCCGCCCCACGGTGCGCGGGACGCGAGGACGAGCACGGTCTCGTCCGGCGTCTCGCGCGCGAAGGCGACGGCATCGGGGCCGACGTCGAACCACCGCAACCCGCCCTGGCGCAGCGCCCGGCTGCCCCGGCGCACGGCGATGAGTGCGCGGTACAGGTCGAGGCTCGCGGCGTCCCAGCGGGCAGGGTCGTCCCAGGGCATCGTCGTGCGCGCGTGCTCGCCGTTCGCGCCGCGCGCACCGACCTCGTCGCCCGCGAACACCATGGGTGTGCCGGGCAGCGTCATGAGGAGGCCGACGGCGGCCTCCTGGAGCGCGCGGTCGTCGCCGAGCAGGGTGCGGATGCGTGGGGTGTCGTGCGAGCCGAGCAGGTTCCACTGCCGTGCCGCGACCGTCCATGGCACGGCCGAGGCGAACTCGCGCATCGTGACGACCATGTCGCGGGCGGGGCGGCGGGTGACGCGGGCGGGCAGCTCCCAGACGTTGCCCCCGTCCTCGGGGCGCAGCCACGACCACACGGGTCGGGTGAACGCCGCGTAGTTCATGGTGGCGTGCCACCCGTCGCCCGCGAGGTCGCTGCTCGGGTCGTGCGAGAGCTCGGCGACGAGCGCGAGGTCGGGGCGCACGGCGGCCATCGTGGCGCGCATCGCCCGGGCCACGTGGGCCGCCTCGTCCTGGGCGCCGTGCCGACCCGTCATGTTGGCGACGTCGACGCGCCAGCCGTCGAGGGCGAACGGCTCGCGCAGCCATCGGGCCGTGACGGAGTCCGGGCCTGCGACCATCCGGCGCGTCAGCTCCGCGGAGGCGTAGTCGAGCTTGGGCAGGGAGGCGTGGCCCTTCCAACCGACGTAGCCGGGCTCGTGGTCCGTCCAGTAGAAGTAGTCGGCCTCGGGCGCACCGCGGTCGACGCGGGCCCGGTTGAACCACTCGTGGCCCGCCCCCGTGTGGTTGGTCGTGAGGTCGCCCATGATCCGCATCCCGCGGGCGTGCACGGCCGCCGAGAGCTCGGTGAGCGCCGCGTCACCGCCGAGGAGAGGGTCCACGCGATCGAACGACGTCGCGTCATAGCGGTGGTTGGACCGGGACTCGAAAACGGGGGTGAGGTAGAGGACGTCGACGCCGAGCCGCTCGAGGTGATCGAGCCGTTCCGCGATGCCGCGCAGGTCGCCGCCGTAGACGGTGCTCGCCGCCTCGTGGCCCCGCACGGGTGGCTCCGCGTCCCAGGCCGCGGCCGGGCGCGCCCAGGCGGGCAGCTCTCGGGCTTCCGCCCCGGCCGAGCGCGCGAAGCGGTCGGGGAACACCTGGTAGACGACGCCGTCGCGCAGCCAGTCCGGCCCGGGCTCGTGCACGGTGAGGCGGAAGTCCGTGACGTCGGGCACGTCACGGTGCCGCGTGCCGCGCCCGTTGACCCAGCGGTAGCCGGCCGGGTGCTCGACGAGGAAGCGATAGCCCGTCGTGGGGTTGTGGACGGGCACGTCGGCGACGTACCAGCGCTCGCCCGCCACCTCGCGGTCGAGGCGCGCCGGTGCCGTGAACGGTTCGCCGTCGTGCACGTACCGGACGTGGACGCCGGACTCGCCGTACCCCGCGGGAACCCGCAGCCGCACGGGCACGACGTCGCCGAGCCGCGGCGTCCCGGACGGGACGTAGAGCTCGGAGCCGTCGTGGTGCGCCTCGGGGTGCGCGTCCCTCACTTGACCGATCCGGCCGTGAGGCCGCCCACGATGTACTTCTGCAGGAAGAGGAAGAGCAGCACCACGGGGATCGCGCTGATGACGGCACCCGCCGCGAAGATTCCCCAGTTCGCGTTCGTCTGGTCGGACACCCACTGGTACATGCCCACCGCGAGCGTCCAGTTCTGCTCCGACTGCAAGATGAGCTTCGCGAGCAGGAAGTCCGAGAACGAGCTGATGAAGGACAGCAGGGCGACGACGGCGAGGATCGGGGCGACGAGCCGCAGGATGATGGTCCAGAAGATCTGGGCATGGCTCGCTCCGTCGATCTTGGCGGCCTCGTCGATCTCCTTGGGGATCGTGTTGAAGAAGCCGTACATCAGGAAGGTGTTCACGCCGAGCGCGCCGCCGAGGTAGACCATGATGAGGGCGAGCCGGGAGTTCAGGCCGAGCGCCGGCACGATCTCCCCGAGCGTGAGCAGCAGCAGGAAGACGGCGACGAATGCGAGCAGCTGCGGGAACATCTGGATGACGAGGAGGCTCGTGAGCGCCGCGCGCCGTCCCTGGAAGCGGAACCGCGAGAATGCGTAGGCGGCCGCGGCGCCCATGATGACCGTCGCGACGGCGGTCACGCTCGCGATGACGAGAGTGTTCATCGTCCACTGCCAGAAGCGCGTGCCACCGAGCGCGGCGTAGTTGGCACCGGAGAAGCTCGTGAACATCCGCGTGGAGCCGGAGAGCGAGCTGCTCCGCGACACCGAGGACGAGACGACGTAGATGATGGGGAATGCCGCGTAGGCGATCGCGATCAGGCCCACGACGTAGCGCCAGCCGAGCTCGGCGAACCACACGCCGGGTGACATCCGACGCGTCGGGGTGGGCCCCTGGAGCTCCACGGGGGTCGAGGTGACGGTGGCCATCAGTGGATCTCCTCCAGGGCACGGGTCTTGCGGAAGCTGATCACCGAGATCGTCGCGACGACGAGGAAGATGACGATCGACAGGGCGCTCGCGAGGCCGTAGTTCTTCGCCGCACCGCCGTCGAGACCGGAGATCGAGTACACCATCGTGATGAGGATGTCCGTCGCCCCGACCGGCACGGAGGCGTCGGTGAACCGTGGGTTGCCCTCCGTGATCATCTCGATGATGTTGAAGTTGTTGAAGTTGAAGGCGAAGGACGAGATGAGCAGGGGCGCGACGGCCACGAGGAGGAGCGGGAGCGTGATCGAGCGCCAGATGCGCATGCGCCCCGCCCCGTCGATCCGGGCCGCCTCGACGACGTCACCCGGGATGGACTGCAGCGCGCCCGTGCAGATGAGGAACATGTACGGGAAGCCGACCCACAGCTGCACCCCGAGCACGGCGACCTTCGCGAGCCAGGGATCGGAGAGCCAGTTGATGTTCGCCCCGCCGAGCAGCACGTTGTTGATGAAGCCGTAGTCCTTGTTGAGCATGCCTCGCCACAGTAGGAAGGACATGAACGCAGGGAACGCGTACGGCAAGATCAGCAGCGAGCGCATGAGGCGGCGGAACCAGAGCCGGTCGTCGTTGAGCACGATCGCGAGGAAGAGTCCGAGGAAGAACGTGAGCGCGACCGAAAGGATCGCGAACACGAAGGTCCACACGAGGACCTTGAAGAACGGGGTCGAGTACCGCGAGTCGGAGAACGCCGTCGTGAAGTTCTCGAAGCCCACCGTCACGCGCCACCCGACGGCGAGGCGTGCGCCGTCGGCCGACTCGAACTGGCCGCGGGCGTTGGGGGTGTAGGTGACGCCCGTCTCGAGGTTGGTCATCGTGTCGGTGTCCTCGTCGAACACGAGGATCGAGCGGTAGATGTAGCCCTGGCGTGCGTCCTGCGTGCGGACCGAGCCGTCCTCGGCCTCGTCGGAGACCGGGACCCGGAGGTTGGTCACCTCGGCCTGACGCTGCAGCACCGCCTGGCGGGAGAGGACGTCGAAGCCGGGGACCTCCTGGATCACGCCGTCGGCCACGACCGCGTCGGGCTCGGCGCGCAGCGGGTCCTCGGCCGTGCCCACGCGCACCGTGTCGCCGTCGAGGATCGCGAAGCCGAGCTCGCCGTCGTCGTCGACCACCGCGAGCGGGTACGCGACGCTGCCCTCGACGCGCTTCTCGTTCTGGATGAGCAGCGCGGAGACGGCGTGGTCCTTCGTGGAGTTGTGGCCGTCGCCGTAGTTCGTGAAGGCGATGTAGCCCGTGTAGCCGATCGTGAAGATCTGGTACACGAGCAGGAAGATCAGGCCCGGCACGAGGTACTTCATGGGGAGCGAGCGCCGGGAGAAGTACACCCAGTTGACGACGACGAGGATGGCGACCATCCCCCAGAAGATCCCCATCGATCCCTGGCCGAACGCCGTCATGGCGAGATACACGCCGAGGGCGTCGATGACGGCGATCAGGGCGAGCTTGGCGAAGAATCCTCGGCCGAAGTCTCTCGCGTGCGGGATCGGTCGGGGCCGGGACGGGTCACGCGTGGTGGCCGGTGCCTCGGTCGGGCTCATGGTTACTCCGAGTTCTCACCCTGGTCGCAGCGTTGCGACGTCGTTGTCAGTCTTACGTGGACGTGCCATGACGGCGCGCGGTCGAGGGTCGCCCGACCGCGCGCCGTCACTCGGATCAGGAACCCGACGCGTCGATCGCGCCCTGGATGTCCTCGACCATCTTGTTCCAGGCGGCCTCGGGCTCGAGGGCACCGGAGATGATGCCCGCCTCGGTCACGCCCCAGAAGCTCCACACGGAACCCATCTCGGGGATGGACGGCATCGGGACCGCGTCGGCACCGACCGCGCGGAAGCCCGCGGCGATCGGGTTGGACGAGACCTGGTCGGCCGCCTCGATGAGTGCCGGCGTACGGTCACCGGCCTCGTACAGGGCAACCTGCGCCTCGACGGTCGCCATGTAGTTGACGAGGAAGTCCGTCGCGAGGAGCTGGTTCTCGCTCCGGGCGTTGAGGTAGAAGCCCTGCACACCCGTGAACGGACGGGCGTCCTGCCCACCCGCGGAGGGCACGGGGTCGATCGCGACGTCGATGTCGCCGAAGGAGCCGAGCATCCACGGGCCACCGAGGATGTATGGCGACTCGCCGTTGGCGAACGCCTCGACCGCGATGTCGTAGGTGATCGAGGTGCTCAGCGTGCCGGCTTCGCCCTCGGCCGCGAGGAACTCGGCGAAGGCGACACCGTTCTCCCCGCCGAGCGCGAGCTCGGAGGTGTAGGAGCCGTCCTCGGCCTGCGTGAAGACGGGCGCACCGAAGGAGGTCTGCAGCGGGTAGAGGGTGTAGCCGTCACCGGTCTCGCCGACCTGGACGAGGAACGGGTACGTGACGTCGGCCTCGAGGCCCTTGGCGATCATCTCGTCCCACGTCGCTGGCGTGGAGTCCGCGAGCGCCGTGTTGCGGATGATGGCGATGTTCTCGATCGCGTACGGCAGTCCGTAGACCTGGCCGTCGTAGGCGAAGGCGTCGACGGCGACGGACTCGAAGGCGTCGGCCTTGTCACCGAGCTCGATCGGGGAGACCACACCGTTGGCGGTGAGCTCACCGAGCCAGTCGTGCGCGCCGACCGTGAGGTCCGGGCCCTCGCCCGTGGGGACCTGGGCGAGGAAGTCTGGGCGGATGTCGTCGAAGTTCTTCAGGACGAGCTCGACGGTGGCGCCGGTCTCGGCCTCGAAGGTGGAGGCGGCGGCCTGGACCGCGGCCTGACGGGTCTCGTCGACCCAGATGACGAGCGAGCCGGTCGGGTCCGTGGGCTCGGTGGGCTCCTCGGAGGTGGTCTCGGTGTCGGTCGCCTCGGGAGAGGTGGTGGGGTCGGTCGGGGTGTTGCTCGAGCCGCAAGCCGCCAGCGTCAGTGCCAGTCCGACTGCGCCCACAAGGGAGATGCTGCGTCGCATCGTGGTGTCTCCAGTGCGTAGATGGGAGGCCGGGCAAACGGCTCACATCGCCGTCGCTGGCCTGGACAACGCTGACGCTAGACCAGCATGTGGACGTCTTGCAAGCCCTTGCTGTAACTTTCAGGACACGGTTCCAAATCGAGTAGTCTGTGACCGGTTCCAGAGCACTCATCCGTCGACGAGGAGGTCAGGTGGCGACTCCAGCGCCCCAACCGCGGACCCGGCTCACCGACCTCGCCACCCAGGCGGGCGTCAGTACGGCGACGGTCTCGCGCGTCCTCAACGGCAAGCCAGGGGTCTCCCCCGCCGCCCGCCAGGCCGTCCTCGAGGCCCTCGACCTGCTCGGCTACGAGCGTCCCGAGCGGCTGCGCATGCGCTCCCAGGGCCTCGTCGGGCTCGTGGTCCCCGAGCTGACGAACCCCGTGTTCCCGCTCTTCGCGCAGGTCGTCGAGTCCATCCTCGCCGAGAACGGCTACACGCCCCTGCTGTGCGCCCAGGAGGCCGGCGGCACCACGGAGGACCAGTACGTCGAGGTCCTGCTGGACCACAAGGTCGACGGCATCGTCTTCGTCTCGGGCCTGCACGCGGACACGACGGCGGACCTCGGCCGCTACCACACGCTGCGCGCCCAGGGTGTCCCGCTCGTGCTCGTCAACGGTCACGCCGAGGAGGTCGACGCCCCGTCCGTCTCGTGCGACGACGTCGCGGCCCTCGAGCTCGCGTTCCGCCACCTCGTCCAGCTCGGCCACCGCAGGATCGGCCTCGCCATCGGACCCGACCGCTTCGTCCCGACGCAGCGCAAGGTCCGCGGCTTCACCGACGCCTACGCACGCCACCTCGGCGAGCGCGACGCCGACGATCACATCGTGACCACCCTCTTCACCGTCGAGGGCGGACAGGTCGCTGCCGCCGAGCTCATCGACTCCGGGCACACCGCGATCATCTGCGGCTCGGACCTCATGGCGCTCGGCGCCGTGCGGGCCGCCCGCCAGCGCGGGCTGTCCGTCCCCGACGACGTCTCGGTGGTCGGCTACGACGACTCCCCCCTCATCGCCTTCACGGACCCCCCGCTCACCACCGTGCGCCAGCCGGTGCGCTCCATGAGCCAGTCCGCCGTCAGCGCGCTCGTCTCCCAGATCGCGGGCCGGCCCGCACCGCGCGCCGAGATGCTCTTCCTGCCCGAGCTCATCGTGCGCGGCTCGACGAGCATCGCGCCGCGCTCCTGACCCCCGTCCAGACCAACACCCAGGTGATTGCCTCGTGACCTCTATCGACACCTCCGCCACGACCACGACCCTCGTCCACCGGGCGAGCGAGCACGACGCGTGGTGGCGCCACGCCGTGATCTACCAGGTCTATCCGCGCTCCTTCGCGGACGACTCGGGGGACGGGATCGGCGACCTGCCAGGGATCACGTCGCGTCTCGATCACCTCGCGCGGCTCGGCGTCGATGCCGTGTGGCTCTCGCCCTTCTACCGCTCGCCGCAGGCCGATGCGGGGTACGACGTCGCCGACTACCGCGACGTCGACCCCCTCTTCGGCACGCTCGAGGACTTCGACCAGCTCATCGACCGCGCCCACCGGCTCGGCCTGCGCATCATCGTCGACCTCGTCCCGAACCACACCTCCGACGAGCACGTCTGGTTCCAGGCCGCGCTCGCCGCGGGCAAGGACAGCCCGGAGCGCGGCCGCTACATCTTCCGCGAGGGCAAGGGCCTCGACGGTGCCGAGCCGCCCAACAACTGGACGTCGATCTTCGGCGGTCCCGCGTGGACCCGGATCCCGGACGGGCAGTGGTACCTGCACCTGTTCGACACCCGCCAGCCCGACCTCGACTGGAACAACCCCGAGGTGCACGACGAGTTCCGGTCCGTGCTGCGGTTCTGGCTCGATCGCGGCGTCGACGGCTTCCGGGTCGACGTCGCGCACGGCATGGTCAAGGCCGACGGGCTGCCGGACTGGGCCGGGCAGGTCGCGATGGTCGAGGGCTCGTCCGACGACGGCTCGACGGGCGCGGGCAACCAGGGGCCCATGTTCGACCAGGAGGGCGTGCACGAGATCTACCGCGAGTGGCGCCAGGTGCTCGACGAGTACGAGGGCGACCGCATCCTCGTCGCCGAGGCGTGGGTCGAGCCGCTGTCGCGCCTGGCCCGCTACGTGCGTCCCGACGAGATGCACCAGGCGTTCAACTTCTCCTACCTCACGACGCTGTGGAACGCCCCCGCGCTGCGCAACGTCGTGACCGCCTCCCTCGAGGCGTCCGACGCCGTGGGCGCGCCCTCGACCTGGGTGCTGTCCAACCACGACGTCGTGCGGCACGCCTCGCGTCTCGGCCTGTCCGTTGCCGGTTCGCGCCCCACGGGGATCGGGCACGACGACGAGCAGCCCGACGAGGAGCTCGGCCTGCGCCGCGCCCGGGCCGCGACCCTGCTCACCCTCGCGCTTCCCGGATCCGCGTACCTGTACCAGGGCGAGGAGCTCGGCCTGCCCGAGCACACCGCGCTCGACGACTCGCTGCGCCAGGACCCGGCCTGGTGGCGCTCCGGGCACACCGAGCGTGGCCGCGACGGTTGCCGCGTGCCCCTACCGTGGGAGGCCGCGGCGCCGGGCTTCGGCTTCTCGCCCACGGGCGCGACGTGGCTGCCCCAGCCCGCGAGCTGGACCCGGTACGCCCTCGACGCGCAGCGCGGCGTGCCTGGTTCCACGTACGAGCTCTACCGCGCGGCCCTGCGGATCCGGCGCGACTTCCGCCTCGGCTCCGGCTCGCTCGCGTGGATCGACGGGCTGCCCGAGTGCACGAGCGCACACACCGTCGCCTTCATCAACGGCGACGTGCTCGTGGTCGCGAACCTCGGTTCCCAGCCGCTGCCGATCGACGTCGAGCACGGGCTCGAGCTCCTGCAGGCGAGCGGGCCCCTCGCCCACGGCGCGCCGCTGCCCCCCGACACGACCGCCTGGTTCCGCCTCCCCCGCTAGCCCCTCACGTGGAGGGCCACCACGCCCTTCGCCGGGATCGTGACGTCGGCCATGCCCTCGTCGTCGACCTCGACCGCCGGTCCGGAGCACTCACCGTCCGCGGTGACCGGGCCGGCGGCCACGTCGCAGTAGGTGCCCGGGAGCAGTCCGGTCGCGTACCTGCCCGACGTCGGCCCAGCGTTGCCGCTCGCCGCGAGCCAGCCGCGCTGCCCGCGACCCACCGTGACGACTCGCCCGTCGACCGTCGTCGTCGCGTCCTCGCCCGCGGGGCCGACGGCGGCACGCCAGCCCACGAGCCCCGCGATGCTCGGCCAGGCGTGCTGACACACCCACGCGCCGTCGTCGTACCCGTCCTCCGGCCCGACGCCGGGCTCGCACGAGGCGTCGAGCACCACGCCTGCGCCGTCCTGCACCGGGCCGGCGTCGCGGTCGGAGAAGGCGTAGCCGGAGTAGACGACGGGGCGGCCGTAGTCGGCAGCGAGCATGAGCGCCGTCGCGAGCGCGTAGTCGGCGCCGTCGCGGTAGCTCAGGGTCTGGCGGCCGCGCTCGGTGTCGTGGTTGTCGACGAAGATCCATGCGGCGTCGCTCGGCAGGTAGGTCGCTGAGCCGTCGTCGGACCCGAGCTCGAGCGCGAGCCGCAGGGCCCCACCCTTCACGATGCCCGCGACGTCGCGTCCCCACGCGAACTCGAAGACGTCCCCGGCGTCGAGGTAGTCCTCGGGTCGGATCGGTTCCTGCGGGCCACGGATCACCTCGCTGATGACGAGGAGGTCCTCGGGCAGCTCCGCCGTGATCGCCTCGACGTCGGCGGACGTCATGTGCTTCGCGGCGTCAATGCGCACCCCCGCGACGCCGAGCGCGACGAGGTCGGCGAGGTAGGCGCGCAGCCGGGCGCGGACGGGCTCGGTCTCGGTGGCGAGGTCCGCGAGATTGACGAGCTCGCACTCGCGCACCTGCACGGCCGAGGTGTAGCTCGCGATGTCGTCGTTCGCCGTGAGCCCGCAGTGGTGGAAGTGACCCTCGGCGTCCGACCACAGGCCCGGGTAGTCGTAGTGGTCGTAGGGCGAGCCTGCCCAGCCCACCCCGGGCGAGTCCTGGCCCGTCATGTGGTTGACGACGGCGTCGGCGACGATCCCCACACCCGCGTCCGCGCAGGCCGCCGTCATCGCGGCGAACTGCTCGCGCGAGCCGAGCCGGGACTCGATCTGATAGCTCACGGGCTGGTAGGCGGTCCACCAGGGCTCACCGAGGATGTGCTCCTGCGGCGGGGAGGTCAGCACCCAGCCGTAGCCGGCCTCGCCGAGCGCGGGGCACTCGGCGGCGATCGCGTCCCACGTCCACTGGAAGAGCTGGACACCCACGTCCTTCGACGCGGCGGGCTCTGGGTGGTCCGGTCCCGCTGGGGCGGTGGGCGTACAGGCAGCAAGGCCGACGACGACGGCGCACGCCAGCACGGCAGCGCGCAGCACCCGGTGTGCCGGTCGGCGCACCGCTCAGCCCCCCGACGTGTCGAGCTCGGCCTCGGCGAGGGTGACGCGGAAGTCCTCGTCGAGCTCGCGCGACTCGAGCCAGCGGTGCGGCAGGTGGGGCTGCTTGGGCGAGCCGGCCCGGCCGCGCGGTCCCTCGGCGGCCTCACCGGGGTAGGGCTGGTCGAGGTCGAGCTGGGCGAGCCGGTCGTTGACCTCGGCGAGCGTCGAGACTAGCCCGAGCGAGCGGCGCAGCTCTCCGCCGACGGCGTAGCCCTTGAGGTACCAGGCCATGTGCTTGCGCATCTCGCGCAACGCCCGGTCCTCGCCGCCGAAGTGCTCGACCATGAGCCGGGCGTGGCGGGCGATGCCGACCGCGACGTCACGCAGCCCGGGCCGGATCCGCTCGGGCGAACCGGCGAACGCCGCCGCGAGGTCCGCGAAGAGCCACGGCCGACCTTGGCAGCCGCGGCCGACGACGACGCCGTCGCACCCCGTCTGCGCCACCATCGCGAGCGCGTCCTCCGCCGACCAGATGTCGCCGTTGCCGAGCACGGGGATGTCCGTCACGGTCTCCTTGAGCCGCGCGATGGCCTCCCAGCGCGCCTCGCCGGAGTAGTAGTCGGCGGCCGTGCGGGCGTGCAGCGCGACGGCGGCCACTCCCGCGTCCTGCGCCACGAGCCCGGCCTCGAGGTAGGTGAGGTGGTCCTCGTCGATCCCCATGCGCATCTTGACCGTGACGGGGACGCCGTACGGTGCGGCGGCTGCGACGGCGCCGCGCACGATCGTCTCGAAGAGCCCGCGCTTCCACGGCAGCGCCGCTCCCCCGCCCTTGCGGGTCACCTTGGGGACTGGGCAGCCGAAGTTGAGGTCGATGTGGTCGGCGCGGTCCTCGGCGGCGATGATGCGAACTGCCTCGGCGACCGTCGTCGGCTCCACGCCGTAGACCTGTACCGAGCGAGGTGTGGCGCCCTCGTCGTGGGTGAGGATCCGCAGCGCCTCCGGGTTGCGCTCCACGAGGGCCCGCGACGTCACCATCTCGGCGACGTAGAGCCCCGCGCCGTACTCGCGGCACAGCGTGCGGAACGGCGGGTTGGTCACCCCGGCCATCGGCGCGAGCACGACGGGCGTGTCGATGCGGAAGCGCCCGATCTGCAGCGGTGGCAGCGCCGTCGCCGGGGCGGGCGCCGTCGTCGTCGGGGTTGCGATGCTCACCGGGTCATTCTCCCCCACGCCGGCGCGTGCCACTCAACCCGGGAGCGGGCTCGTGCGTTACCCCTAGTGTGAGCATCATGGCGGCGGGTCCGGTCAGCGGGCGACAGGGGGGGACGGACGGGGAGCACGTCGTCGTCCGACCCGTCGGTGAACCTCTCGGCCGCGACCGCGAGTTCACGGCCTTCGTGCTCGAGCAGCGCGCGACGCTCCTGCGTACCGCGTGGCTCCTGGTCGGTGACGCGCACCGCGCCGAGGAGCTCGCCCAGCAGGCGCTCGAGCGCACCTACGTCGCGTGGCCGCGAGCGCGCACCGGGGATCCGCTCGCCTACGCACGCCGCACCCTCGTCAACCTGCGCACCGACACGTGGCGCCGACGGCGGCGCGAGGTGCTCGTCGAGCCCTCGGAGCTCATGGAGCACGCGCCGCAGCACGTCGACTTCGACCGCGCCGGTGACCGCGACCGTCTCGTGCGCGCGCTCGCGACGCTCTCGGACCGCCAGCGCCGGATCGTCGTGCTGCGCTACCTCATGGACCTGTCCGAGGCCGACGTCGCCGCGGACCTGGGCGTGAGCCTCGGCACCGTGAAGTCGACCGCGTCGCGGGCGCTCGCCGAGCTGCGGAGAGCACTGGGCAGCCGAGAGGGACTGGGCAGCGTGGAAGGAGAGACACGATGAGCCTCATCGACCAGGACGACGTCTTCGCGGCCGAGCTGCGGAGTCTGGCCGACGTCGAACAGCCCTCGCTCGACCTCGACCCCGCCGCCGTGACGCGCGGTGGCCGGGTGTTGCGCCGTCGTCGGGCCGTGCGCACCGGCGTGGTGGTGACGCTCGCGAGCGCGGCCGTCGTCGTCGGCGTTGCCCAGCTCGTGAGCCTCGACCTGCCGGACACGGGGCCCGCGCACCCCACGCAGGAACCGCGCCCGTTCGGCGACGGCCAGACCGCCGAGCTCGCCCCGGGCGTGATCGCGGCGAACCGGCCGCCGACCGTCGAGATCGACGGCGAGACGGTGCAGGACCTGGGGTTCACGAGCCGGTTCGTCCGCACCATCGGCGCCTTCGAGACCGAGCCGGGCGCCAGCGTGCTCAAGTCGACCGACCCGGTCACCTTCGCGGACCACGAAGAGCTCCACGCGGCGGGTGTCGGGATGCGCACCGTGCACGACGGCGAGCTCTACGACGCGATGGGCACCAACTGGATCAAGGACGACCTGCCTGAGGACTACGCCACCGGATCGATCATCACGGGCCTGACCTCCACGTTCGGCATGCCCTACTGGAGCTTCGAGCAGTTCACCATCGGCTCCGTGCCCTCGTGGCTCTCCGAACCGCAAGTGATCCTCTTCTCCGAGCGCGGCTTCACTCTCAGTGACGGCTCGGTGAGCGAGGCCCTCGAGGTGCCGACGTTCCGCGCACTGACCGGTGACGGACGACTCGTCTTCGCGGTCAAGATCACCGAGGAGCAGGGCGAGTACCGCGGGGACGACGCCGAGATGCTCGTCGACGTCGTGATCTACCGCTCCGGCGACGGCTCCGTGTTCGTGGGGAACCAGTGCGGGCCGGGCGGCATCGATGCGTGCCTCGAGCTGTACGGCGGACCGTTCCTCGCCGCCGCCGGGCTCCCCACCGGCGACACGACGCCCGGCGACGTCACCGTCATCGCCACTCCCCTCCGCGACCTCGCCGGGACCAGTCCGGGGAGCAGCTCAGGGTGGGGTGTCGGCGGCGGTCGGTGGGTCGTGCAGTCGGTCGTGGACGGCGTGGTCGTGGCCAACAACTTCCTCGCACCAGGCGCGGAGACGATCGACGACGGGCCGTGGGAGTCGTTCGTCGCCGGCATCGACGTCGAGACCGGCGAGGAGCTGTGGCGCTGGGAGATCGGCGACGGTCCCCACCCGAGCTGCGGCCCCGCACACGCCGAGACGGGGCACGAACCGAGCGTCCTCGAGTGCTGGCGGTACCACGACGACTCGAGCGAGCTGCGTCACTCCTTCTACGACGCGCGGACGGCCACCGTGCTCGCCGAGGACACCGCGGACGTGCTCGAGATGACCGACTGGCCGAGCTACGGCGGGTACTCGGACCGGGTCGTCGTCGACGGTCTTCTGGTGGGTCCGCGGGGCGATGACGGCGTCGAGGCGATCGATCCGGCGACCGGTGACGCGGTGTGGCACCATCCTCTGGCCTCTCGGGTGCTGGGCACCGACGGAGCGCTCGTCTATACCCTCCTCGACGGGTGGGGCGAGGGGCACGCCGTGGTCGTCGGACTTGACCCCGGCGACGGCTCGGAGACCTGGCGCACGGAGCTCGGTGACGACGTGATCGATGTCGTCCCCGTGGACGGCTACCTCTTCGCCGTCCACGGCACGGACTACTACGGCTTCGAGCTCGGGTTCTCGCGCGTCGGCTGACTCGGCGCGTGGCGGCGCGCCGTCCGCGGTGGGGCAGGATGGGCGCGTGCATCCTCGACTCGGGCGGACCGCTGGGATCCTCGTCGCGCTCATCGTGCCGCTCGCGCTCGCTGCGGTGGTCGGGGTCGCGCTCACGTGGCCGAGTGGCGAGGCGCAGACCGAGCGGGAGCTCACCGACTCCGAGGTGACGTTCCATGCGGCGCGGGTGATCAGTACGCAAGTTGAGATGTGCGAGGGCTCGGTCGAGGACCGACGGCCCGACGGGACCGTGCCGTCCGAGGTCGAGTGCCTACGCGTTGCGGCGCAGGTCTCGGGTGGCGAGTTCGCGGGGCAGCAAGTCGAGGTCTGGGCGACCGCCGGCGTGGTCGCGGGGGATCTGCCGCCGGGGACGCGCGTCATGCTCGAGCGGTATCCGGCGATGGACGACGAGCCTGAGGTCTGGGCGTGGCAGGACTTCGACCGGGCGCTCCCGCTCGCCGCGCTCGCACTCGCTTTCGCGCTCGTCACCGTCCTCGTCGCGGGACTTCGCGGCCTGCGCGCGCTCCTGGGGCTCGTCTTCGCCTTCGCCATCATCGGCACGTACATGCTGCCCGGGCTCGTGGCGGGTGCGAGCCCGCTCATCGTCACGCTCGCCGGCTCGATCGTCATCATGGTCGTGGTGCTCTATGTGGCCCACGGACTCTCGCTCCGGACGTCGACGGCGCTCCTCGGCACGATGCTCGGCCTCGCGGTCACGACGGTGCTCGGTGTCATCGGTGCGAACGCGGCGCGGCTCAGCGGCGTCGCGAGCGAGGACTCCTACCAGCTCTCCCTCCTGCTCGGGGAGCACGGTGCGACTGCGTTGCGCGGCCTGTTCCTGTGCGGCGTAGTCCTGGCGGGCCTCGGCGTGCTCAACGACGTCACGATCACGCAGGCCAGCGCCGTGTGGGAGCTGCGAGCCGCCGACCCGGACGCGGACCGGCGCACCTTGTTCTCGCGCGCGATGCGGATCGGGCGCGACCACATCGCCTCGACCGTCTACACGATCGTGTTCGCGTACATGGGTGCGAGCCTGCCGATCCTGCTGCTCGTGCAGCTCTACGGTCTGCCGCTGCGCATCACGATCACGGGCGGGTTCTTCGCCGAGGAGATCGTCCGCACGCTCGTCGGATCCATCGGCCTGGTGCTCGCGATCCCTCTGACGACAGCGATCGCTGCGCTCGTAGCGACAACGGCCGAGCCCTCCCGACACCGAGTCACCGAGGGCCATCACCACCACCACTGAGCCCTCAACCAGGGCCGGTCTCCTGGTGGACTCGGCGTTCCCCTCAGGCGGCGTGCTGGAGGAAGCGTTCGATGGTGATCTCGATGGGGCTGTCGCCTGGTGGTGGGCGCTTGATGTCGATCACGCGATCCCGAGATGCCACGGACGCTGGTTCGCTGGCCGTGGTGTCGCGCGTCAGACTATGTGGCAGGGCTGTTAGTTGAGTCCTGAACGGAGAGTCCGACATGGGAAGACCACCTCAGATTCCGGTGGAGAAGAAGACGAGGATCGTGCTGAGCGTCCTCGC